>SDBT01014790.1_pt1 | contig 12425 bp, 11 predicted proteins | sample 2277101 | NCBI WGS metagenome assembly SDBT01 (sample SAMN10404973, study PRJNA504765) | marine sediment metagenome | isolation source: marine sediment core GS10_PC15, 103 cmbsf | place: Arctic Ocean: Southern Knipovich Ridge | collected 2010
GCAGCGCCGAGTGTCAACTTGACCGTAAGACGGCCCGGGCTGGTCGGATCGGCGATGGCGGCGGAAGCTTCGAGTTCGACCGGCCGGGTCGGGTCGGATGAAGTGGCCAGGGTGAGTTGCAGGTTGTCGATTCGCCAAGTTCGTTCGGCCGCGGTATCGACGATGGACACGCTGCCGTCGATCACCTTCAATCGGAGGCCGACTCGCTGGGATTCTTCGTCCGTCGCAAGATAGTCGGCCAACACGTCTTCGACGTTGCTACCGCCGTCGCGCAGCGAAATGCTCAGCTTGGGTTTATCGAGTTGGAATTCGCCCAAGAGCGATGAATTCAACAGGATGGCCAATAGCGACTTCTTGCCGGAGAGCTTGGGGACCTCCAGGACGGGCCGGCCTTCGCTATCCTCCAGCCGCACGTCTCTGAGCACGACCGGCGAGAACCAGCCCAACGAGGCCGATTCGACCGAAAGCGACCCCCGTAGATCGGAAGCGGCCGAACCGACGATCCAGTTCAGCGCCGGCGTGTGCGCGACGATCTTCGGCAGAAAGACGACGCCGAGCAGCATCAGCAAGATCGCCAGGAAGACCCACCGACGCCGCCGCTTCTTGGGCGGTTCCGAAGGCGTCGATTCATCGCTCGTTTCGACCGGACGATGTCGTCTAAGATTGAGGACCGTCGCCATGACAAGCCTTTGCCAAAGAGAATGGGGCAGCAGATTCTAGCGGGAGGTCGGTTCTGCCGCCAGAGCAGTTTGCCGATTTTGTCGGGGTGAATCGGGCCGACCAATCCAAACATTGCATTCGTGTCACCCATAGCCGGCGGCTAACAGCCGGCGGACGGCCGCAAGAAAGAGTGGGCCTCTCCACTCGCACGAAGCTCCCCGGGGCGTTACCTCCGGCTATTGCCCAGTCAAAGAGAAGTATCCAAACGCCTACTACTCAGCCCGGCGGGAAAAGCCGAGCCCACTCGGGAGTCCGAATCAGTTCAAAATTCCGAATCGTCTCAATCACTTTCGCGGGAATAGTGATCGGACTTCGAACTTCCGGACACGTGTGGGACATGCGGTAATAAGAACGCCCGCCCCTGGTAATTTCGTCGATTTCAGTGGAAGGCAAGAACACGCGTCCAATCCCCCCAATGGAAATACCCAGGCCACTGGGAAACACGAGCCAGGAAACGTCGAGATTGCTGCGAAAGCAAGATGATATGACGATCCACGACCCATCAATCCTGTGAATCGCCGCTTCTTTCGGAAACGCAGTTCGCTTGTATCGTCCCAGTCTGCTGTATGCGAAAGGAAACGCACCCCAGCTGAACATTGCGAGAATCGCCAGAAATGCAAGAGGGGTCATTGCCCCGACAGCAAGGAAATCCGGCTCTTTCCCAACCGTCAGGCCGTTGTACAGATGCACCAGGATGAGGCTGTCCCATACCAGCAATACGGCGGCGGTGTATATGCGCACAAACCAGTATTGCCCAGGGGGTTTGAGTTCTCCTCGACTCATGGCACAACGCTCCGAGGCCGGATGACGGTAACCGGATAGCGTTCGTAGCTTATCTATCGGCATGCCCACACAAGACCGCATGAATACGGTCACTACGAATGGGCTCGACGATTCCTTGCCGGCTCAATCCAGCCAGTCCTTCTTCTTTAGCCGCTGCGGCGTGTACTCTTCGGTGACGTAGCTGATGTCGCGACTGATCAGGGCTTCCACTTCGAGCTTGAAGCCGTTCTCCAACAGTTGTTTGATCTCTTTCTGCCACGCTTTCTTGCGGAGGAACCAGGGGTAGTTGGCGATCTGCTTGGCCCGTTTGCGGTCGGTGTCGCTTAAGTCGATCGTGACACTGTCGGAGAGTCCGCAACGTTTGAAATCGATGCTGCGTATTCCGAGGAACTTCGCGTCGGGGATCGCCATCCGCCGCGACTCGAAGGCCAGATTGATCGATCCCTGCTTGATGACGCTGTAGATGTAGTATCCCCAGGGATCGTTATCCAAGAGGCAATAGACGGGCAGCTTCAACTCGTCGTGCATTCGGTGCAGCAGGCGACGGACGCCGCGCGGCGGCTGGCCGGCCCCGTGCGTGAGAATGCAATTGTGCGTGCGCCAGAATTTGTCCTCGTTGAACCGCTGCCAGACCGTGTCCTTTTCGACGTGGAGGATGAACCGGGCTTTGCACTTCTTGAACTGAATGACCTCCGGCTCGACGATCGACGGGATGCCGTATCCGCCGGACCCCATCCGCGCGCAATCGATTTCGTCGCCGCTGTCGGTCAGCACGATATCGCCCACCATGTCGCCCCGTTTCTGGGCATAAAGGTGCAGCTCTTCGCGAAGACTCTCCAGCAACACTTCGGTATCCTCGATCACCGGGTCGCATTCCGACTGTTCGCCGAACGTCTCTTCCTTGGTGCCCTCGATGGTGTGCTTCAGTAGGTAGTACAACCCCCGGATGCTGGTTGTCTTCCCCTGCTCGATAAGCTGCGTGGCCCCGCTGGCGACCAGCATCGTTTGCATGAAGCTCTTAGCCTGCGAGAGGTTGAATAACTGGCGCCGATTGGTATTCTTGCCCATCTCGATAATCCGCTTTCGCGGGCTGTAGTGGACGTTCGAGAGTGTGCGCGAGGGGATATCGACGTGCGGGTCGCGCCGCCGCATGGCCGCAGCCACCACGCCATCGGCCAGCTTGGTCAATTGCCCGAGCGTTCGCTTATCGCGGACCGTGAGTTTCACTTTGGCGGCCGGTTTCTTCTTGGGCATGGTTTAGTGGGAGAAAATAATGGGAATGGAAGGAATGGGGGGAACCACAGATGAACACGGCTATTCTTCATCTTCCTCCTTCTCGTCCTGGGCGGCCAACTCGGCGGCGCGTACCATGGGATCGACGATCAGCACGTTATCGCCTAGGTTCATTCCTTGTTCGTCGATCGCTCGGCCGCGGTCGTCGAGTTTGACGTCGGCTTCGGCGGTCTTCTTCTTGGCGACCAGTAGCAGTTGGTCGTAGAGTGTCTCGGCATCGGACTGGTTGATATGGCTGACGGCTCCGGCCACTTCCTTCAGATATCGCAGGAAGACATTGCGCCGCTCGCCTTCGTGCTTCACCCGTTTTCGACGCCGCAGGTACATCCCCAGTTTTCGTCCGACGGCCTGCAAGCCCAGTCGCAACTCCTTTTGGATCTCGGGATAACTCGCCACGGCCTCCTTCGATTCGCTGGTGAAGGGGACCCAAACGCTGGCCATGTGGACCATGAGCGAGACCGGCCCACGCGGCAACGCACCGCGCGATTGGGCCAGACCGTATGGCCGCCAGTTCGTGCTCATCACCGTCTGCGTGATCGCGCACCCGCCGGCCTGAAACTGCAACGGAACGCGGTTCGCATAGCGGAGCACCGACATCGTATTCCCGTCGCTCACACTGACGCTTCGCATGGCCGCGTGAAGCTGGTCGACCTCTTTGTCCTTCAAGTTCCCCGGCGAGATGCGAGTCTTCAGCTTGGCTTCCTTGATGATCTTGTCGGCTGCGTCGACCCCCAATCCGTCGAAACTGGTGGCCAGAAACTGACGAATGGTTCTCGCATCGCTCTCTTCGAGCATATCGGTCAATGCGTCGCGCGAGATCCGATGGGCCGTCGAGCCGCCACCATAGGCCAGACCGACCTCGATCTGGAACGGGTTACCCCGATAGACCGACGGCGGCCGGGTCGCGGCCACGTAAAACTCCCCCGGCACGACCTGATGCAACCCTTGGAGAATCAACTCTTCGCCGATCGGCGAGATGCAATCGGTCGACGGGTTCGAGATCTTCGTCTTCTGGATCGACTGATAGACCATGTCGGCCTCGTGGCGGCTGATCTTCGAGGCGCGTGCTCGCGTGCTGATCTTGGCCCCTTCACAGATCCGCCGAGCGACCGCCGGGCTAACTCTCGAGAACGACTTCATCAGAAACTGGGTGACGGTCGGCTCTTTCGTCTCGCGGAGCATACCCACCAGTCGCCCCAGTTCGACGCCGTATGGATGCGGCTTGATCTCTCTCGGCTCCGGCGGCAAGGTGTCGGTCACGGCCCGATAGGCCTTCTCGTTGTCCTCGGGATCGATGTAATGGATCGCGACGTGGGGGTTGGCGATGGCCGTCTGCTGGAGATACTCGTCGACGCTCCCCCGGCCGCGTTGGTATTTGGCCTCCAACTCGATGGTCACGCGGGTACCGTGGTTCGATTCGATCCACTCGATGCCGTGCTTCTCGATCGCCTTGAGCCCTGGGGCCCCGGGCCGGATGTCGACGCCGTTGCCGCGATTGTTGACGATCTCGGGCCGGTTGTGTTTCGTGTCAATCTGGATCTCGTAATAATGGGCCCTACGGACCGAGACCTTCGACATGATCTTGATCGGCTTGCCGGTGGTCAAGAGACCGTACATGCCGGCGGCCGAGATACCGATCCCCTGCTGCCCGCGGCTCATTCGCAGTCGATGGAACTTCGAGCCGTAGAGCAACTTGCCGAAGATCAGCGGGATTTGCTTCTTGAGGATCCCCGGTCCGTTGTCTTGGACGCCGACCTTGAAACGATCGGGGCCTTGAGCGTTTCGCGAGACATGGACCCATATTTCCGGGAGAATACCGGCCTCTTCGCAGGCGTCGATGGCGTTGTCGACGGCCTCCTTGACGGTGGTCAGCAGGGCTTTTCGGGGATTATCGAACCCCAGCAAGTGGCGGTTCTTGGCGAAGAACTCGCTGACCGAGATATCGCGTTGGCTGGCGGCCATCGATTTGGCCGTCGCGCGACGGCGACGCCGCGGGGCTCCGTTGGCTCCCGGCTTCGAGGACGCCTCGCTGACTTTCTTTCCGACCTTTTTCTTGGCCAATCTAAAAACTCCCTACAACTTCATGGTGAGGTCCATCTGTTCGGATTGTCGCAATTATAACGGATATACCGGCGGTCTCCCACCCGGCTTCCCCCTTGTTTTCCGCATATTTGGACCCTTTGGAACATCCCTCACATAAAGATTAACCGGCGGGACCGCGCCAAGCCGAGACCGTTACTAAGGAAAGGGGGGCTGGCGGTATAGCGCAGCGGTGCCCCAGATCGCTACCACCTCCGGAATGCTAGACTTGTTTGTCGGCCGCGCCTAAGTAGACCGGTGACACGCCGAGAACCCGAGAGATTGAGGAGCCCCAATATGATTCGAACCCTGTCCATTTCGATCGCCCTGACCGCCGTACTGGCGGTGATCGCACCGCAGGCCCGGGCCGACGAGCCAAGCCGCACGTCGGGAGGTCTGTTCTACAACTACTACGTTCCGCCGGTCCAATACGGAGGGGTCGGGGCGTCGCTCTATCCGTCGCCGCGGCCGACTCCGCCGTTGGTCGGACACACTTACGTCACTTACCAGCCGTTGATGCCGCACGAGTTTCTCTATCCCCATCATCGCACCTACGTGCGTAGGAACCCGGGGGCCGGCTTCACGACAACGAGTGTGACTTGGCGGCGTGGGCTGTTCAGCGGCATCGGCTCTCGCCATGGCCCTCGCGTTTTACCTTCGCCGCCGCTGCCGCGTGGCCATCACCGATAGAGAAGGAGCCCAAGAGATGATTCGTATTCTGACAATCCTCGGTCTGTTGGCCGTACTCGTTGCCGTTGCCGGTGTCGATACTGCGTCGGCACAAGGTATCTTCCGTGGCAGGGTCGCCAAGCCCTGGCACGGCGACCATTACAACACGGCGTGGGGCGCGCCGGTCGTCCTGGTCGTGCCGCCGACTGTCAACTCCCAGACGCAATGGGGTTGGGGCGTGGGCAATACGCGAGTCGTGCCGATTCGCCCGCAGTTCACCCGCCGATGGCCCGGCCCGGAGCAATACGGCCGTTCGCAATTCCGGCCTACGCCCCGCTGGCCAAGCGACACCAATCAGTTTGGATCGTACTACATCCGCGGCCCTTGGTAAGCAAACCTCGGACCGACCTTGCCTTTCGACGCTCCATTTTTCCCGCAACGGGGCAGTTCGCCTATCGGACTGCCCCGTTGCGTTTTCTTGACGGCCGATCGTCTCCTGGCAACCTGCGGAAGAAGGTGTGCCACTGCTTGCTTTCAAGCAGTGTTTCTGCCGGCGTTTGGGTCTCCACTCGACAGCACTGCTTCAATGCAAGCAGTGGCACACAACTTTGTCAGCGGGCGGCGCGAGACTCCCAGTAAAGCCACATTGGCAATTAGGGAAACCTTACCGGTTAGGCAAAGTGTGTAGCTGCCGTCGCCAGACGGTGGAAGACGTTGTCATATTGTAAAAGATAGACCTTCGACGACCACGCTCTGGCGAGCGCAGCTACCAGTTAGGCAACATGTTGCGATTTGGTGTCGCAAAGGAGTCATATTGACGGCGCGAATTGGTCCCTTTGCGTCACGCGGCCGGTTGCATGCTGGCCTATCGCACGGAAAAAGACGATACATCGGGGGTCGGGCCGTCTTCTCAACCGGCATTGGCACGCAAGTTGCACGTTTATCGGTTGGCACGGTTTGAAGACGAACCTCGGGTGAAAGGGACAATCATGGGCATCTTACTCCTAGAAATGGCTGCCGGCGTGGTGCCCGTGATGTTGCTGGTCGCTACGATCATCGTGCGACCGTTGCCCGGGAAGTGAGCTAACGCCGGCAGGCCTTAAGCAGTTCGAGGAATTTCTCCTCCATCGTGGGGCCACCCAGGTCGGAATGCACCAGTTGCAGAAGCGTAATGATCTTCACGGCCCGAGCGTCGTCACCCAGTCGATGATGGGCATCGGCCATCGAATACTTTGCGAGAAACCATCGCCTGCTGCGTTGCGGAGATCGCCGCTCCAATTCTCGCCACTTCTGTAGGGCGAGTTCTACCAACTCCGGATCGTTCTGACGGAGAAGAAACTGGGCATAGGCCTCTTGAATCGTCGCGTCGGTGGAATACGTTTCGGCGACGGCCTGATACTTCGCAAGAGCCCGCGGCAGAAGCGATTTATCTGTCCGTGCTACGTCGGCCATTGCCTGGGCATGGATTCGCTCGAGCGATTGCACTGCGGCCGCATCGAGTTCGTTGCGGCGCGCGGCGAGCAGTCGGATCGTGCTGAGTTGCAATTGAGCCAACTCGGATCGGGCACTCTCTTCGGCGGTCGCGGCGGCCCGACTTAGCCCCTGGAGCAGCTCGAGCAACTCGCCGGCCGATCCGGCGGAGAGCTGGGTGAGTACCTCGGCCGCTTCGGCAGGTCGATCTCCCGCGGCCAGCGAATGGACCAACATGGCTCGGGCCGTCGACTTCCACTTCGGCGACGCGTCGGGTGAACCGTCGATCACGGCCCGAAGCAGTGTTTGCGTTGGCGCGTGTCCCGACGGGATATGGTCTCGTTGCAGTTGTGCCAGTTCGAGGACGGCCTTTTGTGCCACGGCGTCGAATTGCTTTGACAATCTTCCGTCGGGCCCAATCAGGAGCGACTCAAACCAGGCGACGGCGTCCTGGGCGATTGCCTGGGTCGGCTGTCCGTCTGCTTGAAGTTCGGCGAGCCAGCGGCGCCAGCATCGTCCGGCCGCCTCGACGGCCAGTACGTGCTTGTCGCTATCCGGCGGCACCATGCGAAAGGCGGCGATCGCGTCCGTCCACTGCCGCTCATACTCGTGCAAACGGCCCAGTTGCCACTGGATAGGGCCCGTGCTTGGCCCTTGCGGCCAGAGTTTCAGGTGTTCTCGAAGCAGGTCCCTGTAGGTATCGAGGAACTCGTCGGGGCGCTCTTTGGCAAGTTGGGCGGCGTGGAAGACGGCCAGCAGATGGGCGCCGGCCGCCTTCTCGTGGCTTGGGAGCGTGGTGGCAATCCGCCGATAACGGGCACCGGCCGACGCATGAGCATCGCGCTGATGTTCGATCGTGGCGGCGAGGTGCCCCAGCTCGAAAGCCTTGTTCGGATCGCCCTGCTCGGTGGCAAGAGTGGCGGCCCGATCGTAGGCCTGCATCGAGTCGTCGAGGCGTCCGCTACGGTAGGAGCTTTCCGCCGCGCGAACGAGCATAGCCAGATCGGTTCCCTCGGGCGTGGCTCGGACACTACCGGCCAAGAGCATCTCCGCTCGGCGAGACCAATAGGGGCCGTAGAGGCTCTCCATCAGCCGGACCATGCCATCGGCGCCGGCTCGAGATGCGTCGGCCTGTCGTTGATCGTCGGTCTCGACGGCCTCGCGCCATAGGCGGAGATAGGCGTCGAGCCATGCCAGGTCCAACTCGGGTGAGGTGACGTTGCCGATCGCGCGTCCCAACTTCATTACGCCCGTTGCTTCGTCCAGCCGGCCGGCTGCCAGAGCCAGAAGAATATGCTCGGCTCGGGCCCGAAGCCGGATCGAGTCGGGTGGCTGCTGCTGTTCCAAGCCACCCAACAGGCGGCGGGTAGCCGTCTCGTTCGGCACAAGCCGATAACACCGGATCAGATCGAGGCGGCTCTTCCACAACAGCGGATCGGCCGGGTCGAGCCGAGCGAGCAAGTCGAGAAGCTTAATCGCTTGCGCCAATGCAGCGGACCGATCGGCACTCTTCGCGTCGTAACATCGGGCCTGATTCCGATAGGCTCGGGCAAGCTCGTATTGCACGCGGTTGCGCAATGAGGCCAGTTCGCGGGAAGAGAGTTCGGGCGGTCGGCCGCCGCCTGGCATGTTCGCGAGGCGAAGGTCCGCGTCGACCTGATCGGACAACTCGCGAAGCCGACGAATCGCCGTCCGCACATGGGTTCGAGCCTCGAGGAGCAGGCGATCCCGCTCGGCCACGACTTGGGCCTCCTGCCGGGCCAATTCGCCGCGAGCCAGCACGGCCAGGGCCCCTTGAAGGCGAATGGGTAATCGGCGCGGATGATTGGCGTTCTGCTGGGCGAAATCGTCGATCGCTTTGGTCGCCCGATCCCAAAGCGGCCCACGAACGTCGGCCGACGAACTAGCGGCCCATTCGGCCAGACATCGCGATCGTTCGATGACGAGGATGGCCCGTTGCGCGTCGTCGAGGTCCGGATCGTCGAGCCGATCGTGGCAATACTTCTCGGCCAGTTGATACAGGCTACGCTGGCGCAATCCGGCGAGAAAGCGTTCGTCGGCAGAGTCGTCGGCCGCGAGCGCGACGGTTGGAAGTAGGAGTGCGAGGAGGATTGCCGAAAAAGGGGACTGACTCCGTCGACGACACGGCTGGCAGCGGCAAATCGCATTGCCGACGGTGCCTGTCCCCTTTTTCGTATGGGCGGCGCACTCGCGGGAGATTCCATGCTGGGGCCGGGGCCTCTTGTTGCTGCGCAACCCTGACACTTTTCCGAAAAAGCGAGAGAAGTGGCCACGTCTATTGCGGAATAGTGTCAGGGCCACCCGGGTGCCGTGAAAAAAGGGGACAGGCACCGAGCCGGCAATGTTTCTTGGCGGGTTTCGCATCGTTTGTGGCTCGGAGCCAGTCCCCATTTTCCACTCCACGTCTACAGTTGAGTACCTATTCACCGACCGACGCGGCAAAGTGGACCCGTTCGAGTCCGACCCGGCGGCAGAGATCGCAGACAACGATCACGTCGTTGACCGGCACGTTCGGATCGATGTCGAGGATCACTTGCAGATCGGCTTGGATGCGTCGAACGGCCACGAGCACGTTCTTAACGTCACTCAATCGGTCGTAGTCGAGGTCGTTGATTTGCCAGTGAACGGTTCCTTCGTCGAGCAGGATTCGGACGACGATCGGATCGAGATCCTCCATCTCGGGATCGATTTCCGCCACGGCACTACTGGTGCCGGACAGGGAGAAGGGCGTCGGCAGCACCTCTTCGGCCGCCTGAAAGCTGGCCGTATAGACGAAAAAGATCAATAGCAGAAAGACCACGTCGATCATCGACGTCATCTTCAACTCGAATCGGCTGCCACGCTCGTGATGGTAGGAGGGACGTCGCATACGGTGAGACAATCGTGGGTTATCGGTCGACGACCGCGAAAGTAATGTTCCATACGCCGGCGTCGGCACAGGCTTTCATGATCGGTTCGACCAGGTAGTAGGGATTCGCTCCGTCGGTGCGGATGCGGACCTCGAGCTGTTGCCGGTCGGGGCGAGGATCCTGTTTCAGTTGCATGGCTTCGTCGCGAATCAATTGGGCGACCTGTCGTTGGTCCATGCGCTGTCCGCCGACCATGATCTGCTGGACGGACCCTTGCGGCGGCAGTACATTGATAACGAGCCGGCGGGATTTGTCGGCATCGGATTGGCGGCCGCTCGACGCCGTCGGCAGGTCCAACTCCATCTGAAGTTCCTGCTGGGCCAGATGGCTCGAGACGAGGAAGAAGATGAGCAACAGGAAGACGACATCGATCATCGGCGTCATATTCAGGCCGACGCTTCCGCGCGAAAGATTGCTGGGGGCTCGCATCAGCGTTCTCCCACCGGCGGCGGTTTCGGCGCGTCCGACTTCGACCTCGCGGCCACTCGGGCTCGCCTGAGCGGCGTGAAAACGTGCTGCGCGATGTAGGTCGCTTCGGCCACGAGTTGATCGACCCGATTGCGAAACACGGCGAAGGCCGCCAGGGCCGGAATGGCCACGAGCAGCCCTTCGACTGTGGTGACCAGCGCCAGATAGATCCCCTCGGCCAGATCGGCGGTTCGAGCAGCGTCGCCCTCGCTACCGGCCACTTGGCGAAAGGCCAGGATCATACCGATCACCGTCCCCAACAGCCCGAGCATCGGCGCGATATTGCCGATCACCGAGAGATACTCGATTTTTCGGAACAGCCGGGCCGATTGGTCGGCGGTTGCGTCTTCCATGGCCTTTTCGACGGCCGACCAACCCCCGTCGACCTCGGCCAGCCCGGCCTGGAGGACGTAGGCGAGGAAACTCGGCTGAGAGCGACATTGCTGAGAGGCGGCGGCGACCTTCCCTTCCATGAGCCTTGCCCGAACCTCATCGGCAAGGCCCGGCGGCATGAGCACGGGCTCGCGGATCGTCATCACGTGTTCGATGACCAGCGCGACGGTACCGATCGATACCAACAGGATCACCACTCCGACGGGTCCTCCGGCGGCGAGAATCCCCCAGATGCCTGTCGGCCCGGCGGAATCGTCTTCGGAAAGAGCCTCTTGCCCGGCGGGTGGAGTGGCCGACTGATTGGCCGGTTGGGCCATGCCGGTGATGGCCAGCCAGACAAGGGCCGGTGTGACGAGCAGGATCGTCCATGTCCTTATTCGATGCAATGGGATCTCCCAAGAGGGGTTGGCGTTTTGCCGCAAGTGGTTAGGGGGTCTTGCGCATGCTTTCGATTCGACTCCGTGCCTCGGCCGCGGTGAAGAGGTCGCGGGGATAATCGCGCAGGATCTCGTGATAGAGCCGCAACGGCTCGGAACGCTGGCCGAGTTTCTCCAGACAGCGGCCGGCTTCCAACAAGGCTCGCGCGGCCAGCGGCCGTTTCGGGTAAAGGATCGGGACGCGAAGCAGCGCCAGGGCCGCCTCTTGCCAGTGCTCGCGTCGCGCCAGGGCCTGGCCGAGGACGAAATAGGGCCCCGCCGCTAAGTCCGGCGGTAGGCTACGAACCGACGTTTGCCATCGGCCAATCTGCTCGTCGTCCACCGACATCAAGGCCGCCCGCCACGTTTGGGCTACGGCCAATTGGGCCACGCGACGATCCGTCTCGGAGATCAGCGCTCGGAGCCGGGCCATCGCCAACGCCTCGTTCGGGCCGCCCATCAGATGGCTCGCACCAAGCAGCACGGCCGCCGGTTCCGGACGACTTAGCCAGCCCACAGCAGCCTGGCCGACCCCCGCCGCTTGCAGCGAACGCGATGTCCACGCCAGCGGGATGCAGTCGAAATACGGAGTCGCCGGGTCGCTACGAATCAGCAAGAGAAACTGCTCGCCTGCTTGAACCGGCCGGTCCAATCCCCGATAGCACCAGACCCGCCCGACGACGATCCGCCGGAGAACCCAAGTCCGCGTCTCCTGCTCCATGGCCTGGTTATACGACACCAACGCCTGCTGAGGATCGCCCCGGGCCAAGGCGGCGTCGGCCTCGACATGGCGCGGGCCGTATTGCGTCTCGATTCGCAAGACCTGCTCGCCGGGAAAGCTCTGCGAGCGGCCGTCGGGCAGTTCGAGTGTCAACAACGTGCCAGTATAGTCGACGATCCGGCCGGTCACTCGACGTTGCCCACCCTGTTCGAGACCCAGGTAGACGGTGTCTTGTCCGGCGGCTGAGGCGGTGACGAGACTGACTAGGACAGCCAGAACACTGCTTGAAAGCAAGCCGTGGCACACCTCTCCGTCTATCACCCGGGTTGTTTGCAGTTTCGAGCCGATCCTCATTCTCCGCTCCACTTAAGGCTGACCTGGGCGAAAGAGTCGGGTAACGTCGATGTAGCCGTGTTTTCCGCCGGTTCGCCGGGCCAGCCTGACCAGGAAGTTGTTCGTGTCGACTTGCGATCCGACGCCGAA
>SDBT01014791.1_pt1 | contig 12425 bp, 6 predicted proteins | sample 2277101 | NCBI WGS metagenome assembly SDBT01 (sample SAMN10404973, study PRJNA504765) | marine sediment metagenome | isolation source: marine sediment core GS10_PC15, 103 cmbsf | place: Arctic Ocean: Southern Knipovich Ridge | collected 2010
CCTTCGAACTTCTCGGTCCATATACCCGGCCCGTACAGGTCAGATTCCCATTCTAGGCTTTCCGACCTTTCCCCAGTCCAATCATCAAAGCTGACAAGCCTGGCATAAAATTCGATTCCTAAACTGATCACCGGCGAAACAGGAATCATCCCTCCGATTCCAAAACGCAAACCGAGAGCATTGGCCTTGATCATCTCATTAACCACACCTACCTCCATGTCCCAAAGAGAACTAAATGTCATGTTTTGATTGTGTTCTAATTCCGCGCTGCTTATGCTCATCCCTATATAAGCATAAAGCGAAGGTCGAAGTGAGTGATCCTTGAAAAGAATTGGCTGGATACAGATATTCATATCAACAAAAAAATTTGTTAGAGAACCCTCGAAATTATGATGGAAGAACCATGTCGGTTGAGTTGTTTCCATCCAAGGGATATAAGTGGCACTGTATTGGCCTTCGGTGGAAAACCTCGCCCACCCTATTCCTGCCCCGATACCAAAGCTTGGGCTCAATTGATTTCTTGCTTTCGTTTTCGGAAAATAAAGAAGCTTAATCTCCGGATCAAATATCCCGTTTTTGAGTTCCTCCCAATTGAAGTTAGAATCCCAATATTCACTGGAACCCCGGTTCTCTATTTGGACTTTTTCTCCCCTTCGAAAGTTGGATAAATCATCGTTTATATTTCGAAATCCCCAGGGAAGCCCCAATTCCAAGTAGAAGCCTTTAACATCATTAGAGGTCGAAGCCAATAGCGTACCGCACGTTGTCACCATAATTAAAATGGTTATCCAAAGATTTCTCTTCAATGGTTACAACCTGATTCCGAACATTAAGTACCCAAGCCAGGGATCTTCCTGAATTTCACCGTATCCTGAGACTACGGAAGCGAAAAATATCAGGAAAATTATCAAGATATTAGTTCTCATAATTTTCTATTCCTTCAGTTTTTAATGTGGTTTTGTCATTTCTATTATAGGCAATAAATATTCAAAAAAAAACAACGAATTTATCAATTAGCCTGTAACCTCGGTTCTTATCTCGATATTATATATGGTAGAATGGCCGTTATCGTTTGTAGAAGCTGAGAAATTTCCACAAAGCAACTAATGTTCGGATTGCTCCTGAATTGCATAAAAAAGCAGTCCAAAAGTCTTTGATGTTAGGGATATCGTTGAACCAACTTGTTCAAAAAGCAATTGAGGAAGAGGTTAAAAATCACTCATTGATTTGAAGGTGCCTCCTTCAAACCGGCTGAGTACTATTCCTTTTCTTCTCACGTATCCCTTCAATTGAGTAGATAATCAGCGCTATCCAGATGAAGACAAATCCAACTATCTTTGCTTCGTTTAACGGCTCATTGTAAATAAATGCGCCTATTAAAAATATCAGGGTGGGGTAAATGTACTGCAGTATCCCGATTAGGGAGAGTTTTATTATCCGAGCGGCAGTTATAAACACGAGAAGGGGAAGTCCGCTTATCACTCCGGCACCGGCGAGCAGAAGCGTTGTAGGCACATCGGATAAAAACGAACCCGAACCTTGAATAGAAATATAAATAAGATAAACCAGCACGGGCAGGGTCATACATGCCGTTTCAAGTGTCAGCCCTTCAACGGAAGTAAGGGGCGATTTTTTACGGAGCAGTCCATAAGTACTCCATAGGCCTGCAACGCAAAGTGATATCCAGGGGAACTGCCCGTAGATTATCGTCATTACCAAAACACCTGCCGTCGCTATACCGACGGCAAGCCATTGAATTTTTCGGAGGCTTTCCTTTAAAAATACAATACCTAAGAATATACTGATGAGGGGACTGATAAAATAGCCGAGACTCGTTTCAAGAATAAATCCGGCATTGACCGCCCAAATATACACGGTCCAGTTAGATCCGATTAGGAGTGCCGGAACAAAGAGCAGCCACTTTTTCTTGCTTGATTTTATTTTTTTGATTAATCCCTTCCACTCTTTGCGAAATGAAATGAGCACAGCAAAAAATATAAAGGACCACAAAACACGGTGTGAAACAATCTCGATCGACGGTACATGCTCGAGAAGTTTCCAATAGATAGGATGGATTCCCCAAAATACGTAGGCAAACAAAGCATAGGATATTCCGCGTTTCATATCACACGAGCACTCATTATATTTGTCCGTACTGAAAGTGGTCGGCGAGAAATGTGTTTACTTTTGCCTTGTGTAGACTATCTCGCCCCCGATAACTGTCATTTCCGGTTTGATCTTCCAAATATCCTCAGCCGGGATGGTCATGTAATCAACCGGAATGACCACAAAATCCGCAAGCTTTCCTTTCTCGATGGATCCCAGGATGTCTTCCGCGAACATAACGTAGGCACCACCCATGGTTGCAGCTCGTAAAGCTTCTTCTCTTGTCATGGCCTGTTCCGGGATCCAGCCACCCGGAGGATTATTATTCCTGTCCTGTCTGGTTACTGCGGCGTGCAGGGTGTAAAACGGGTTGTATGGCGATACAGAAAAATCTGTCCCGGTTGAAACCACAACACCTAGATCCAATAAATCGCTCCAAATATATGCTCCCTTTAAACGTTCAGATCCCATTCTGGCTTCAGCAAAGTTCATATCCTCAGTCGCATGCAGTGGCTGCATGGAAGCCACAATTCCCAGCTTGGCTAGTCTCGGGATGTCTTCAGGAGTTAGAACCTGACAATGCTCAAGAGCGAACCTGGCATCTTTGCCGTCAATGCCAGTGGCCTTAAGCGCCCTTTCGAAGGCGTTAATAGTGATCCGGTTAGCCGCGTCACCGATGCAGTGTACCCTCAGATTGAAACCAATTTTTAGCATCGCGGTCGCCGTTTGAGCCAATTCATCTTCACTTCGTCTAGCTTCCCCATAATAATCCGGGTAATCGCTGTACTCTTCAAGGAATAGTGCACCTCTTGATCCTAAGGCCCCATCTGCGAAAGCCTTGGCTGATCGGACAAAGAATTTGTTTTTATAGTTTAAAGGTTTTCCCAGCTTTTTCGCCGCATCCTCCCTGACCATCTCGTTGATTCTAATCCGGAGCAATCCCACTTCGTAAAGTTTTAATCGTCTTTGAACCTCTTCATATCCCGTCATACTAGCGCCATGGATAGTTGTGAGTCCGCTGGCTATGGCCAATTGAGTCCCTTCAACGAGGTTACGACTTGTTTCATAATCCGTCATTTGAGGTAAGGGTGGAATAAGACGTGTTAATTGTGAAGGTGCTCTTTCTACGAATTCGCCCGTGGGTTCCCCATTTTTGTCCTTCTTAATATGACCACCCGATGGATCAGGAGTGTCGCGTGTAATGCCTGCAAGCTCTAAGGCTTTGCTATTGGCACCGCTGCCATGGGTGTATCGGCTGATATAAACAGGATTATTTGGGGCTACGGCATCAATCAGTTCCTTCCGAAATTCTGGTGGATCCCATACATCAGACATCCAACCACTTAGTACGAGCCACCGAGGTTCAGGCCCTGGACGCATTCCTTCTCCGGTAGCTAAGCAGCGCTTTATCACCTCCTGCATTTGCTCCACGGAAGCCCACTCACCAATCTCTGCCCTGATGTCTGGCGTTCGCGGATACAATTCTCTTTCTCCGTACCTGATGTGTACATGGGCATCATGTAAACCGGGAAGAACAGTTTTACCTTCAAGGTCGAGAACAAATGTGAGAGGACCGATATATGCCCGTACTCCAGCATCATCACCCACATAGATGAACTGGCCATCTTTAACGGCAAATGCAGACGCTGTGCTGAACGCTGAATCAACAGTATAGATTTTTCCATTGACATAAACTCTATCAGCGTCCTGAGCGCCCCTAACCGTTGCCGAAGTGAGTATGACTAAAACAAGCCATACAGAAATAGATAAGAGACCAAACAATTTTTTAGTTTTATTCATTTTATCTGCTCCTTTCTTTATATTAAGTAAATCTTTCCAGAAAGATATTGTATATATTTTTATCACACTAATGTTTTTGTTGCGAATTTTTACCTTCTAAATTATTCTTTAGCTGTAATTCAAACAAGGAGATTGTGCAATGTAAACAAAAATGTTACGAATGTATTAAATGGAGGGATTTATGAAAAAAAACAAGATGTCTGTCGTTTCGCTATTTTTAGTCATCTTTTTTTTGTTGAGTGTGAGCTGTGCTCCCGGCAACAGTCGATTTGTTGAGGGCCCGGCCGGATTCTGGTCAGGGCTTTGGCACGGCTTAATCTGTTGCATCACCTTTATCATCAGTTTGTTTACCGATAGCGTTCACATGTATGAAATCAACAACACCGGCAACTGGTATAACTTTGGATTTTTGATCGGAGTGATGATCGTTTTCAGCGGAGGGTCCGGAAGCCGTAAATACAAAAAAAGGAAAAAAAGCAGGAAAGAACAAGAGTGGGAAGAAATTGGTCGAAAGGTTGAAGACAAAGTCCGGAAAGGCATTAAAAATTGGTGTGATGAGACTGAAGATAAAGATAAAGAGTGGGAAGATATCGGTCGAAAAATCGAAGATAAAATCAAACGTGAACTAAAAAATTGGGCCGAGAAGTAGCCAGAAGATTTGGGATAACACAAAGGCTGCAACCACCATCCTAGGATTCCGGTAAAACGGAACTGATCGGAACGTAGAACAATTCATTGCCCTCTATCTGCGTTGATAAAATTGATACAAGGAGTATTGAATGAAAGTCGAATGTACAAAAAAATACGTCATCTCGAATCCCTTTCTGACCCGCATTGTTTATATCCTTTTGCATGCATTGATTTTTTTCTTGTTGGTCCAACCGAATAATCATCTGTATGCGGATGATGGATTCTCGTCTTCTCAGGTGGATATTGTCGTCGATGGAACTATAGGATCCCCTGCATCTTATGCATTAGAAAAAATTCGCCAGGTTTTCAATGGACGGGGTATTTCTCTTAACATTAAAGATTCAATAGATGAAACTCGGTCGCCATTTGTCATTCTTATCGGGACTTTGGAAGGATCAAATCGAGTCAAAGAACTTAAAAAGAGCGGGAGGATTAATCTCTCATCAAAAAAAGAAAGCCTTGCCGTCAAGCATATAATCCAGGATAACAAGGATCTTTACGTCATTGCCGGAGCCGATGACCGGGGTCTCATGTATGCTTTATTAGAGATAGCCAATAAGATTGAGTTTCTCCCAAAAGACGCGCGTGAATCTGATGCATTTGAAGACAAATCAGAAAGCCCCCATGTTCCTGTGCGCAGTATGGCTGTATTTCTCCACAGCCGGGATGATGAGCGCGACTGGTATTATTCGAAGGAATATTGGGAGGAGTATTTCGCAATGCTGGCGGGAGACAGGTGGAATGCCTTCAATCTTGTTTTTTCTCACCAGACTCCTTATCTTGCACCCATGTATCCCTTCCACGTTAAAGTGGATAAATATCCAGAGGTCAAGGTCAGTGGCCTCACCGATGTGCAGCGAGAGGAGAACCTGGAGATGCTGCAATTCATCAGCTCTCTTGCAAGAGACCGAGGCTTGGATTTCACACTCAGCGTCTGGCAGCAAATCGCTTGGGGACGAGATACGCATACCAGGAGTCAGGAAAGTATGGTATCAGGTTATAACAAGGAGAATATGACAGACTACACCTACTTGGCGCTCTCAAAGCTTTTAAAAGAATGCCCCGGCATCACTGGTCTGCAACTGAGGTTGAACTATGAATCGGGCGTGAGTTATGCCGAACAAGAAGCTTTTTTTCGCGATGCCGTGTTCCGTGCTGCCAAGGAAACGGGCCGGCCCATCCTCATTGAGGTCCGGGATATCGGCCTTCTCAGCGAAACACTCGATGCTGCGCGCGCCACCGGACTTCCGGTGCGCGTCAGTCACAAGTATTGGGCCGAGCACTTGATGTTTCCGTATCACCCGGCCAAGTTTGTCTGGACCTACAGCTATGGCGACTGGTTGAGGTATCCTCGTAATGCGGATCACATTTATCAGGTGTGGAGTCTGGGATCGCACCGTCTTCTTCTATGGGGCGATCCGGAGTTCGTTCGCCGCTTCGCGCCCACGACTACATTTGAGGATGCGGTCGGTTTTGAAATCTGTGCGCCTCTCTCTCAGAAAGGCTACGGGAATGCTCCGGGCGCATGGCGTATTTTCCGTGAGCCTGATCGGGAATATTATAAGTGGGAATTCCAGAAGTATTGGAGTTATTACCGCTTGTTCGGCCGCCTCACCTACAATCCTGACACAGGGGATGAGGTCTGGACAGATGAGCTTGATCGACGGTTCGGGAGAGAGGCCTCTGCGGCGATAGGCCGGGTCTACCGGTCTGCAAGTCAGGTTTTACCGCTTATTGCAGGCATTGCCATCGGCAATTATAACATGGGGTCGTGGCCTGAAAAAGACATGGGAGGACTCATCAACTATTACCTAACCCTGAAGCCTTACGACAGAGCCCGGTTCCGAGGTTTCCTCGAATATGTTGACGACGTCTTGGCCGGACGATCCTCAGGCAGGATGAATCCACTTGATGTGGCTTTTCGGCTCGAGGCCATTGCCTTGGAAATCGACACAGCCCTTGACAAGGCATACCCCTTGGTTCGGAATTCTGAGAAGGAGTTCTGGGCCTCAGACAAGGACTTCAGGATATTGTCAGGAATGGCCCGGTACCATGCACAGAAAATGAGGGCCGCGACAAGTCTTGGCTTCTTTTATCGTACAGGCGACATCGGACAGATTCGGCAGTCCATCCGGCATGCAGAAATAGCACTCGAGATATGGAAAGATCTTTCTGCACGGGGAGACGAAATCTACACCGAGAACCTCGTGTTTGGTCCTGGGAGCGTCGGGCATTGGAAGGATAACATTCAGTTCGTGGAGGACGATCTCAAACAGCTGAAATACCAGGAAAAACTATTTCAGACTACTCAAAATGTTGATTACGCGTTCGACTTCGGTCCCAGTCCGTTGACAGGCACGACTTCAACCTGGTCAACATCCTATACGAACGACTATTCGGTTGAGCCGAGGTTTCGAGGTATTTCGCCCTCAAGCCAATTCGATCCGGCTTTGGGATTTGGATGGATCGAGGCGCAGGATCTGTCGGCCTTAGAGCTTAAATCCATCAACAGATATGTATGGAGTGGAGCACGCAGCTACGAAAGTGATTTGCCGGGTGAGGCATTGCTTGGTGACTTTATCCAAGGCAGCGGAGAAGCCGTCTTCCGCATCGATTTACCGGAAGGCCACTACCAGGGAACGGTGATCGTGACCGACCGGACGAAAAATTCATCCCCTCACGGACCCATGTCGGTTACAGTTGTCGAGCGTTTTGGAGATCGACCGATTATTGACCGTAAAATCGTTCGATCAGGTGAGACCATCATCAAGCGCTTCAATATCAACATGACCGGTGAGCGGTATACCACATTCCGGATAAAATTTAGTGCCGATCCGGATGCTGATTATATCGTCAACGCTCTGATGTTTACGAGAGTCGAACCGCACATCTCACACATCCCGGTCCATAACGCAAGACCGGAACAAAGTATAAAAATCTCGGCCTGTGTGACTTTACCTCCCCCGCCGAATGACGAACATCTCCCGACCAGTCTTGGAGTCATCACCTCCAACGCTTCGACACTCGATATTCCCAGCCAAGTCGTCCGCGTGACGCTGAAATACAAGCCTGAACGAGGAGAAGTTTTTCGGGCCATGAACATGTCCCTTACAGAAGATTCAATCTATACAGTGTCACTGCCGGCTGAGGACGTGAAAACGGGAAAAATCCTTTACTATTTTGAGGCAGAGGATTCCACCGGCAGGGTAGTCCGGTTTCCCGAAGAAAACGCTGCTCCACTGTACTCCTCTATTGATGTCACCGATGATCAGACGGCTCCTGAGGTCAAACACCTTGCCGACACCAATCATTCACCGGGCCGGCCGATGGAAATCAAGGCAACGGTTTCCGACGAATCCGATGTCCGAAAAGTGCTGCTGTATTACCGTCAGACCCGACAGACCATGGAGTATACGGTCGTCACCATGGATAGGGAAGGAGATAATTATGTGGCGACGATTCCCGGCAGGGCAATAACGAAGGACTTTGACATCATGTACTATTTCGAGGCGTTCGACGAGCACGGCAACGCTTGTCTCTATCCGAATCCGGACGTGACACAACCGTATTTTGTGGTTAGGGTGGATAGGTAAGTAACAATTAAAAATTAGGGAGGGCTGCCTTCCAACCGTCGTGGAGCATTTTACTCAGGCGTTCAACGAGCGGCTTGTGAACTTGGAGTACGGCCAGGTTGACGTTTTCATCCGGGTCCTGCTCATGATCGTAAAGTTCCTGCCCAACCATACTGTTTTTTTCCGGATCCATCCACTCGGTGTAGCGGTAGCGGTCCGTCCGCATAGTGTAGCCCATGATGCCGTTGCGGCGGGAATTGTCCTGTGAGAAAGCGGCTTTCTTCCATGCCCTATCCGGGGCCTCCATGAGGGGAGCCAGGCTTGTTCCCTCCAATCCCTGAGGCAGAGAAAGTCCGCAGAGGTCGCATAGAGTCGGGTAGATATCGACGAACTCAGTCAGGCCGGTGGTGCGTCCTCCTTTGCGGTTTTGGTGGGGAGCGGAGATGATCAGGGGAGAATGCGTTGCCTCCTCGAAGTTCGTCATCTTGCCCCAAACGGAGTTTTCACCCAGGTGCCAGCCGTGATCCCCCCAGAGGCAGATCACGGTGTTGTCCCGCATGCCCAAGCGCTCTAACTCGTCCATGATACGCCCTACCTGGGCGTCGATGTAGCTGGCACAGGCAGAGTAGGCCCGAATTATTTCCCGCTGCTTCTGCTCCGGTATGGGCCCTTCCGCCGGTACGTCAATATAGACACGCGGTTCTTCCGGCCAGGGAAAGGCATATTTGGGCGCACCCTCAGGCACAAACTGGTTGTCGGCCAGGGGGATGCTTTCCGGAGGATACAGGTCGAAGTACTTCTTGGGCGCCACGAAGGGCAGATGCGGGCGGATGAAGCCCACAGCAAGAAAGAAGGGCTGGTTTTTGTTCTTGTTGTATTCATTCAGGAGTCCGATCGCCATATCGGCGGTCTTGCCGTCGGCGAGTTGGTTATCAGGGCAATCGGGCCCTTCCCAGACCGGGCCATGGACTGCTTTGCGGCTTGAAAGCTTAAGAACTGTCCCGGTTTTCGGATCCGTTTCTAGAGCAAATTTTCTCAGGACCTGGCCCCTTGCCAAGGCAGCCTCAGTGTCCGCCTCCAGCTGAGCCAGGATTTTCTCATCCACGTATGTGGAGGCCTTCGGGCGCCAGTGAGGGACGCTCCATGACTGGGGATCATCCAGTCCGCCGTGGAAGATCTTTCCGAGGCCTTGGGTATGATAGCCGTTCTGCTTGAAGTACTGCGGTAGAGTGACAACATCCGGCCGATATTTGCGGAAGTGTGTTTTTAGATCGTAGATGCCTGTACTGTCGGGACGAAGCCCTGTAAGAAGAGAGGCACGTGACGGATTACAGACCGCTTGCTGGCAGTAATTGCGCAGAAATACCGTCCCCTGTTCTGCCAGGGAATCGATGTTAGGGGTCACCATGTAAGGAGTTCCATAGCAGCCCAACTGTGGCCTCAGGTCATCGATGGCGATAAAGAGGACATTACGGGCTTTTGGTGCTGCAGAAGGCAGCCTCTTCCGCGAACAGGCGGAGGAAAATATGGTGTAAGCGCCGGCCATGAGCCCCTGGTTCAAGAATTTTCGACGTGAGATAGATGACATGAGAATGACCTCGTTTTCTTTCAATTTTATTAAAAAATATAATCACAAAAAAAAAATGATGTCAAGACTTTTCCGTCAATCAAGTGCTTCGGCCCGAAACCGATTCAACATAAAATTAGAATCAATGCTCCGCTATACACGGATCCATATCTTCTTCATTTTCACGATCAGGATTGGAATGAGTGAATAGTTTTAAAAAATACTTTATTTTTTTGTCAAAAAAGATAAGATATGGAACACAATTTAATCTTTGAAGACGAAAGGCTGTAGAATAATCTTAAAAATTATAGATTAATGGAGGGTTAAAGAATGAGAAAAAGACATTCAAATCTTTGGAGAATGATTCCGGCCTTGATAGCGGTCCTGATGTTGAGCTGTGCAGTGCCGTCCGTGTGGGGAGGCCAAAAGGTACCCATCACTTTCGACAAATTTCACGGTTACATTGGAACAGTCAAGTACATCCAGTCTGTGGCCCGGGCCTACCCGAACATCACCAAGCTGTTGGAGATAGGAAAAAGCACCATGAACCGTCCTATATATGTCCTGGTCATTTCCAACATGGAGACCGGTGAAACCATCGACTCTTATATCCAGCTGCGGAACAGCCGTAAAGAAAACATCCAAAACGTGACAAAAATGAAGTCTTATCAGGGAAAACCCGGCAGCTTCATCTGCGGTTCAACCCACGGGAACGAGTACACCGGTACAGAGGTCTGCCTCTATATAATCGACAAACTCGTCTCCGGCTACGGTGAGGATGATACGATCACTCAGCGCATCGATGGACAGACCTTCTACATCTGCCCCATCGTCAATCCCGACGGCGTGTACAACAGTGTAGAGAGGGGGATCCCGCAGAGACAGAACAGTCAAATGAAGGACGATGACGGTGACGGGAAGATCAACGAGGACGGACCCGACGACCTCGACGGAGACGGTCTGATTATGCAGTTCCGTTACAAAGATCCCCAAGGCCGCTTTGTAATCGACGACGAAGATCCCCGCCTCATGGTCCGGATGGGCCGAAACGCGGAGGAGACTTCGGACAAGGAGAGGTATTCTGTCATCCTCGAAGACAAAGACAACGACGGCGACGGCCGGAGAGGGGAGGATTCCGAAAGAGGCATCGATGTCAACCGGAATTACCCTGAGGGTTGGTTTACTGACGATATCCTTCCCGGCGGAAGGGGGACTTATCCCACGTCGAGTCCTGAGGCCCATGCTATGGTCGAATTTATGGTCAACCACCGTAACATTCTCTTAGCCCAGTTTTATCACACATCCGGGGGATTTACTTATGTACCACCCGGTACGGGCCCACACACAGATGTCCCTCCCAAGGACAGAGCTATTTATGATTTTGTCATGGGCAAGAAGTACCTTGAGATCAACGGGATGGAAGTCCCTGAAGCCTGGAAAAATCCACAAAACCTGCCCCAGATCAAGGAAGAGTTGGCCAAAACCTCAAAGAACAAATATGCCATCGCCCGGGGTTATGAGTGGCCCGAAGGCTGGAGAGCCAGCTACAACGATATCCAGGACAGGATTTACGGCTACGGTTTGCAAATGGACTGGATGTATTCCCAGTACGGCGCCTATGCCTTGACAGCTGAGCTCTGGAATCCGAGAAATGATATGAAGGGCATAATGGAAATAGAAGAAGGTGCTTCCCGGACGGATATGGAGAGGGCCCTCCTAAAGTACCAAGATGAAAAATTTGATGGCAAGCTGTTTAAATCCTGGACCAAATTCACCCATCCTGAATTGGGCGAAGGGGAAATCGGCGGCTGGCTTCCCCAGTACAGCCGAAACAATGCTCTACCAGGCGAACCCCTGATTGGAATCTGTGAACGCCACTGGAAGTATGAATTCTGGAGATCAGGACTCCAACCCGATGTTGTAATCACAAAGATCACAGCCAAGGTGCTCTCCACATCCAAGGCCGTCGATGGGGCTTCCGTTTCTCAGAGTGGAAACCAGGTGACGGTGCATAAAGGACGCTCGGGGGGAAACATCAAGATCATCGAAGTGACAGCCGTCATCGAGAACAAGGGCCCATTGGCTACCCATGTGGCCGGTGGAGTCGACCTGCCCGGAAACAGAGATGATGTCGTCTGGCTTGTCGGGGACAGAGATAAGATCACCTTTCTCCAAGGCACTGCCTTCCAAAAGTTGGGAATGCTGGATGGAACAATGACTATACCGGGCTTCCCGGCCCGGGGGCGTCCCGGAAGCAGGGCTCAGACCCAGCCACAGATGCAGATGAGGCGCGGCCGGGGTCTTCAACCGACAGAAGTGACTTCGGGCGGTACAAAAAGAACCGTGACTTGGATCGTCGCCGTCGAAGGGAACACTCCACTTAAAGTTGTGGTCACCTCCCAAAAAGGGGGCACTAAGGTTAAAGATATTGTAATCAATCAAGACGGGGGTGTGTCATGACCAAACGAAGAATAATCAGAAAGTTTTCAATATTGGCATTGACTCTTGTAATGGCTGTATCCATCGCCGTCCCGGCTATGGCTCAGAAAAAGCTCCAGAAGAGCCCAGGCGGCTACCACGGCGAGATGGATTTTCCCATGAACTGGAAAAGGTACTACGCATACGATGAATGGACCAAGATCATGCACGACATCCAGAAAAAATATTCACATCTAGCTGACATCGAGAGC
>SDBT01014793.1_pt1 | contig 12424 bp, 16 predicted proteins | sample 2277101 | NCBI WGS metagenome assembly SDBT01 (sample SAMN10404973, study PRJNA504765) | marine sediment metagenome | isolation source: marine sediment core GS10_PC15, 103 cmbsf | place: Arctic Ocean: Southern Knipovich Ridge | collected 2010
CAACAGCTAATTGAGGGTTAATTGCTGAATCCATAAGATAATTCACACAAGCTAAATGAATAAGGGTTTTTGTTCTGTTAAATGTGCTATCAATAATATCTAAAAATGATTCTGGTCTGTCCTCTACTTCATACCCTTTATTTAAAAGAACATCTTGCAATATATGATTTTCTAAAAAACTTTTCCTAAATTCTCCAGTTGTTTTATGAAGTTCTTTAACTTTCTCTAAATCAGCGTTTCTTAGAAGAAAATAATACTCAGAAATATCTCTAATTTTTACCATTTTAATTTTATCAAAACTCTTTTTCCTAGGGATATTTTAATATGAATTTGTCATTTTTAAAGATTTCTGTTCACTTGTTGTCTGCTAAGATTTAATTTTTAGTTCCCTCAAATCCTCAAACTAATAGAATGCCCCTGCCGAAAACTAAACTTGAGGTTTAGGTTAGTGATGTTAAAATAGGTTTAATAATATTGTTGAGGGGTTAACGTTGAATAATTAACAAAATTTCTTCTATATCTTGCAGATTATCTAAAACAAAATCAGCTCCAGCATCAGAAAGATTTTGTTTTGAGTAAAGTCCTGTGGCAACTCCTATTGTTTGTAGATGAAATTTTTTTGCAGCAGAAATATCGTTAGGAGTATCTCCAATAACAAAAACTTTCTTTTTATTGAACTTAGAAGGATATTTTTCATCTGCTCTTTCGAGAGCTAATTTGATAAGTTCTTCTCTATTTGTGCTATCATCTCCAAACCCCCCTATTGTGAAAAACTTATCTATTCCTGCTTTTTTCAGTTTAGCAAAAGCAATTATTTTTGTATTTCCAGTGATTAAACCGAGGAGATATTTTTCATCAGAAAGTTTTTGTAAGAGTTTAGGGATTTTTGGGAAAAGAGATACTCTTCCTTCTTTTAAGGATTTCGTATAAAACTTTTCTAGTGTTTTAATAAAAGAATCCATTTTTTCTAAAATTTCATTTTCTTTTAGGCCATTATTTTTAAGAGTCTCGATAGCAATTTGTTTATGGGTCATTCCATGAGTATTCGCTTGTGAAACCGTAATTGGGCAATTTATTCCATAAACAGATTCAAAAGCCAATGACCAGGGGTTGCCCCTTTCAATCTCACTAATTAATGTTTTGTCAATATCAAATAAAATTAATTTTTGTTCCATACAATCATAAAATTAATAGTAACTTAAAAACTTTGACTTTTTAATGGGTCTTGTTTCATCTTAAATCTTAATAATCTATACTTTAAATAAACTCAAGAAAATAGAATTCTATTATGAACCTGAGGTTAAGTGCCCCTGCCGAACGTAGGACATTTTGTCCAGAATTAAGGGACGGTTTTTTCAACCGTGTCCTATATTAGAATTTTAAAGAGATACTTATTTATATATTTTTCTGTTCTTGAGATTTTTTATCTTAATCTCTTTCCCATTTCTATAGTGTCTCCATGATTTTTAGAATGGATTATTCTAATTTTTTTATAGCCCCTTCTCTCATAAAATTCAACAGATGAAAACCCAGATGGCACTTTTATTATTTTATATCCATTTTTTTTTGCTAACCCTTCAACTTTATCCATTAATTTTGACCCAACACCTTTGCCATGAATATCTGGATTGACAAAGACTGTGAATGTAGTATCATCTTTCAAACTTGCAGTTCCAATAACTTTGTCATTTTCAACTGCAACAAAAATGTGTCTATCTTTTAAATTTTTAATAAGCAAGGATGGTGTAAAAAAGTCGCATAAACTAGCAATAACTTTTTTAGGATAATCTTTGCTAACTACTTCCCTCAGGCATCTTCTAATTATGTGAGAAACTTCTTTTGCATCATCTTTTTTAAATTTTCTAATCCTCATATTTAAATAAGCTATTAATGAGTTATAAATTTTTAGTTCTCAAATATTAAATTAGACATGACATTAAACCAAGTGTTTAGGGTTTAATGTCCCAAATAGAGATGTTATCATGAATATTTTACATCTAATTCAACATCCTAGCCTTTAACACCCCCAACCCTCTTCAAAACTTCCTCCAACATCCTCTCAATTTTGATTAATCTAGAACTATCTTTTAATTTATTCCTGCAATAATCACTAATTGTAAGCCCTTCTTCTTGAGCTTGTTTTTCTATAGCTTGTTTAACTTCTGATTCTATCCGAAAGTGGATTTTTGTATTCTTTTCTTTAGAGTTGATAAAGGACAGTATTTGTCAGTGCGATTTTTGAGTATTTGGCATATTTTTTGCTATTTTATCGTCGATTAGATAAATAGGAAATCGGTTTTTGTCAGTAAAGGTATAAGCAATTATTAATTAAGAACTATTTTGATGTGGTTAGAGGAGGAGATCTAAAGAATTTCATTAAAGCATAGAGTTTCTTACAATAAGGAACAAATAACTGCAACAGAACAAATACTTGTTCACGACCTATAATTTTTCCAGTGGGATGCCCAGATTCATTTCTGAAGGTTCTGATTATAGAAATTATCCCCGCAAACTGAGTATCAAAATCCTCCTTAATTTCCTTAGGTAAGATATTAATATTCTTTTCTAAGATTCCTCTGAATTTATTAATCTTTTTTAAAACGCCTCTTTGCTTGGTTACTTCTAAAAATATTGTTTTCCAAGACACACTTTCTTGAGTGCTTTCTAAAAGTAAATTAAATGTATGTTCTGTAGCTACTCCCAACATAACGGTTGCTGACAAAAGACATCCAGACTGAAATGCCTGCATGGATTCCTTTAGATATAATAATGTGATTTCATTTATCGATGGGATCTCTGATTTTATAATCTCCTCATAGGAAGATACATCATGGAAAAAGTAGCCTGATTGATTTTGAATAATCTTCTCCCCCAAGCCAGTAACTCTAAACCAAGGAAACTCTCTATTGCTGTTATTAATCCCAAGCGTAATGATGCCTTGCCTAAATAGATCCCAGAATACTTCTAGAAAAATCTCATTGTCTTCGCTATCCAACTGCGGGTTTTGAGGGTCTATTGTTTTTCCCTCTCGCCTAGCAAATGCACCTCCAACACTAAGTCTAAAATGCTCATATTGTACCAAAGAATAACTAGGGCTTTCACGTCCCGAAAGCAGGTCAAGGGCGACCTTCCTTATTTCTTCATAACTATGTCCCATAAAATATACTAAAGATTGAAACTTTTAATCTTTGTTATACTCTAAAAACAACTTATTTAATTTCCTTTTCCAGAAAAACCGTCCCCAAAAATTGGACAAAATGTCCTATGCCCCTGCCGAAGACAAGGACATTGTGGCATAATCAGGGGTATTTTTTCGCCCTGTTTTACCAAAATTACTTATTATTGTGTCTAAATTACTTTGATTTATAAATATTGTCGAGGTAGGAGTGATGGGAATATTGGCATTAGTATAAGTTACAAACATCATACATTCTTCAACATCTCTCCATAAGCTGGCATCCATACTTCATAAATCATAATTAGATGTTCATAGTGACTAATTACATTAGAAAAGTCTTTTCTCAGACTGTTTATTATTTTATTGAACTGAAGATAATTTTCAACAACAAATTCAAATTCAACTTCCCAAGGAGCTAAACTTCTTATATAATAAACTGAATTCGGATTATTTAACATCCATTCAAAAAGCTTATTTTCATCGTCTTTTGATAATGATTTAAAATAAATAATTGCCTTAAAGAATTCAAAACCTAATTTATTCAAATTAACTGAAATTCTATAACCTAGTATAATCTCTTTTTCTTCTAAGTTTTTGATTCTTCTTCTAATAATTTCAACTGAAGAATTTGTTTTTCTTGCAAGCTCTGTAATAGGAATTCTAGCATCATTAGCCAAAATCCCTAAAATTTTTTGATCAGTTTTGTCTATTTTATTATTTATTATATCTCCTCCGAAAACAACAGATTTTCCTTTTGTTTTATCTAAAAAGAATTTTTTATCATATTGCCTTGTATCAACCATTGTACCTAAAACTTTTTTTACAATCAGATCTTCAAATTTAGAAAATATAGAATTTATTTGTTCAAAGTATTCTGTTATATTTTTTGAGATAATTGCAAATACACAGTCAAATGCTCCATCAGAAATACCCATCCAATATATGCTTTTTTGACTTTTAAGGAAATCAAAAAATCTTTCTCTTTCATTGGGTATATTTTTTAATTGCAAGTAAACCTTAAACATGTAATAGCCCATTTTATTTGGATTGATTGAAGTAATAAATCCTGTAATAATGCCTTTTTTCACTAGTTGTTGAATCCTGTATTTTACTGCTTCTCTTGACCTTCCAACCTTTTTAGCCAATCTGGTATTTGAAATTCTACAATTTTTATCTAATTCAGTAAGTATCTTCTTATCTATTAAATCAAGTTTTATTTTCTCCATTTTAACCACTAATTGTCATTAGTATTTAAACTTTACTCTTTTCGGTCAAAATCTAATAAAAAGTTTAATATACTCAATAATTTTATAATTATTAATTAAATAGCAGTAATTAAACTAAGAGAAAAGAAAATGGAAATAAACAGACGTTCATTTGAAGAATATATTAATCATCTTAGTACCAGAGCTGGTACAGCTGGAAGGATATATAATAATATAACAAGATTAAAGAATCTTTCAGATGAACAATTGAGACTTAAAATATTAAACGGTAAATTAGGGCAACTAGTAGAAAAGAACTATCGGGATTCTCCCCCATGTTCGCATATGGCTCGTGAAATATACCATTCTTATAATTCTTTAAGAGAAAAAGGAGAATGTCCTGCAATACCTTTTTTAGATAGGATGGAGGAAATTATGGTATTTGCTCAGAGAAGAATAGATACTTCTATTGAAAAATGTAGAGATAATTCTGAAAGAGAGTCTGAGCTTTATGAGAAATACCAAAATGATGGAGAATTGAGTGAATATGAGATGGGAAAATTAGTAAGATTTGAAGAAGACCAAAGAAATTATAATCGAATGATGAATAGTTATATTTTAGTTGGGAACAAAATTTTAGGAAAAGAACGGATAGGTACGCTTAGAGCTTTAAATGAAAGCAAAGAGCATCCTATTGTTAAGTTGTATGAAAGAAGGCTAGCAGAAAGAGGATATAGGTATTTTATGGAAACTCCCGTTGAACAAATTATAGATGATATACTCTCTGAGTGTGATGCACAGAATTTAAGTAATACTAAAAACAATTTCTCCCCCAGATTCGGACTTTTTGAGTGGACTAAGATTCCTTCTTTAACTCCTTATCAGACAGTTATGAAAGAAATGGCTAAATGGAAGAAGAGTGCATCTAAATAAATAAGCATGATGTGAGGGAAGATTATAGGGCTGATTTTTATCCTTTTCTAATCTTCTTTATACAAAAACATCAAAATAAGCATTATTTCTTCTTTTCCACATACCCCTTAACCAACCCAATAATATGAAGTTCTCCTTTCCCAAATTCTGTTAAGTCATTCTTTTTCTTAAGTTTAAGGCAATCTTTCTCTATTATCTCTAATTCTTTTAATAGTTTTTTTGGAAACCCCTTCTTTGATCCACAATATTTGCACACCATCGCTGTGTGTCGCTCTCTAGGATTTATAAAGATTGTCGAGATGGGGGTGATGGGTTAATTATAAGTCATGCCATTATTTCTTATCAAGATTTATAAATAATTAATATTTTAAATGAATATGAAATTAAAAGGGGTTTTGTTAAAGATTGCAGAAATTAGATACTTAGATATTGTTTTTGCAACAATTATTTCTATTATGCTATTTATTGATTATTGGAATTTTACTTATCTCCAATATTTTGGACTTTTAATATTTATTATTGGTTTAATAATTTGGATTTTAGGAAGGATACATATTGGTAAGAGTTATTCTGTCATTCCTGAAGCAAAAAAACTTATAACTACGGGGATTTATTCTAAAATAACTCATCCAATATATGTTGGTTCTGTATTATTTTTTGGTGGAATGGCAATTTTTACTTTAGATTTATATATAATTATTTTTGCAGTTTTATTATTTATACTTCAAATTAGAAGGGCAAGAGTTGAAGAAAAGGTGTTAATAAAAAATTTTGGAAGCAAATATTTAAAATATAAAAAACAGACTTGGTTTTAAATAAAGGGAGGAATTAACCCTCCTTATACAAAAACATCAACATTGGCATAATCTCTCCTTTTTTAGATAGCTCTTTTAGAGCTTTGTTAAGATCGTCAGAAGTTCTGCAAAACATTAATTCATATGAGAAGTTTGAGCGTTTTTCTTTAAGCTGGGGAAATTCATTAATTAACTCTCTTTTAAGCTTTATATTGCTCCAAGCTTGTTTGCTTTCATTATAATGTATTTTTCCTTTTACATTAATTATTTTTCTAGGGGTAAGCGGTTTATTTTCCATGTTATTAAACCACTTTTTCCCAAAGGCTAATCAGCTAAAACTTCACGATTATATAAAAGCTAGGTTCACAAATTTATCAAAAAAACATAATAAAGCTTAAGAACTCAAAAAAACACTAATTTCTATCCCAAGGGGGAAAGAGTTCTTGATGATTTGAATATGGGATTAATAACCTTATGTAATGCAGTAAGAAAAATTAAGAAACTCAAAGAAGAAGCAAATATTGTTTTAGCTAATGTTGAAAAAGAAAATAATCCTTCTCAAGAGAATAAAAAGTGGAGAGAGACCTATCGCTTAAATACAGTTGCTTGCAGTTCTTTTATAGCAAATCAATTATGTAATTTTGAAGGAAAAGATTTTGACTTTGAAAAAAGGAGCATAGCTTATCTTGGGTCAGCCTCTGCTTGTATTTCTGATGATATAATTGATAAGAACACTAATATCGATTCAAGGGCATTTCGTTTTTTAGACACAAGATATCATTCTGATATATCTAGAGAAAGTGGGAAGGAACTTTTTTATTCTTTTCATTCAGGTCTTGAAAAATTATTACCAGAAGATTTTGGACTTTCTTTTAAAACACTTATTGAAAGATATAATCATTTACAAGAGTGGGCAAGAGATTTAAGAAGAGGTATGGATTCTGGTAAAGTTTTAGAAATAAAAAATGGTACTGGTGGATATCCTATCTTGTTATTACATAAAATGATGTTTCCAGAATACGACGACATTTCCCAAAGTTTTTCTCCAGATTATAGGACTAAAGAAAATATAATACCTAAAACAAAAGATAATGCAATTTTCAATTATGGTGCGTTGATTAGTAGGATAGATGATTTAAGTGATTTAAATTGGGATTTAAAAGATTCTAGAAAATCTCTTGCTACAGAAGGATTAGTTACATGGAAATCTCTTAAAAAAGATGTTAATTATGTCAAACACGGACTACAGAAATTTTATCCTAAAAATAGTGTTGATTCGGTTATGAAATTATATTCTGCACCAACAATGCATTTAGCCCATATAATTGAAAATTTGATATATAAAATAAAAGACAAAAAATGAAACAACAAAACCTTTTCTTAGACTATGGGGGGCTTATCTTTTATTTTTTATAAGCTCTGTTGGTAAAATGTCATTACAAAAATACCCTAAGATATGCCATAATGTCCTTATGCCCCTGCCGAGATTTGAACTCGGGTCACTGCCTTGAGAAGGCAGTATGCTTGGCCACTACACTACAGGGGCGTGTTTGGTGTAACGGTTCTTATTAGAAAACAATTATTTAGCTTTTAAAGATTTTGGGTTTGACAGAATTGCAACGGGATTTGGGGTTTTATTAAAAATATATACCCTGATCCCATAATCTTCCAATTTTTTTTGCAGAAAGGCCCTTAACCCTTCCTGAAGAATAAATTATCAATGTAGTTTGAGGGGCAGGTTCAAAAGCTGAAACCCCATTGCTCCATTGAGTGCTATGCATTGGGAATCCTTCTTTATCTGGAATTAATCTCATATCAACCATCACTTTTTCGTAATTAGGTCCTATTTTAAATTTATAATCTGGACTAAATGGCTTTGTTTTATCACCTATATCTTGATCAAAAGATACAATTCCAAGTCTAAAATGCCACCTCATTTCTCCCTCTAAATAAGATCCATTTTCTGGATCATCTAGTCGATGCCTAGCAAAACGTTTAAGTTTAGGGTCTTTTAATAATTCTTGCCTAAAATCCTCTATTCTCACCTCAAGATTTTTATCTTCACATAATGCTCTTTGAACATATCCGGCGATTTTTATTCCTGGACCTTTAATTTCTCTATTCATTACTAAATTGCCACCCTCATCCAATAGGAAAATATCAGCAAATCCTAATCCATTCTTGCTATGTCCTTTTAAAGCTCGTTCGAAGTTATAATCCTTAAACAAAGGGCATGATTTATCAAATCTTAGTTTTATCATCTTCTAAATATAATCAGAACTCTTTCTCATTAGGGCTTAAATTCATAGATATTTTATATTTATAAATCTACCCCTACACCAACCATACACTACAGGGGCGTGTTTGGTATAACAGTACTTACCCTTATCCTTACTAGAACATGATTTTTTGGATTTTAAAGGTTTTGTGTTTGGAACTTAGATAAATTTATAATATTAAGGATATTAAAGATATTATGAAAAAGAGTGCAGCAATCCTATTAATCTTAATTTTTTCAATTAGCTTAGTCTCTGCTGGATTCTGGGGTGAGTTATGGGAAAAAATCATAGGAAAAGAAGATGGCAGTTTGGAAGGGAAATTGGCAACTTTGCCCATTGGAAAGACATATTGTGATGCACTCTATGATTTAATTGAATTAGGTTTTTTAGCTAATTGTTCAAGTAAAAATTATGAGAAAAGAGCAGATATAGATAACTCTGGATTAATTGATTATGGAGATTTATCTTATTTTGCTCCTAATCAAAATAATGAAACTTGGTGTGTTAAGGAATTATTAAAAGAAGATGATGTTTGTGAAGGAGGGGGCAATGGAAATGGAGGAAATGGAAGTGGAACACAAGAAATGACTTTGGACAGAATCTTAAACATGTGTTTTGAATTATCAGAAGAAGAATGCAATCAGTATAAAATTGATTTTGTTAAATCAATTGTAGATACTTATACTGATTACCATAATAATTATGATTCTTTAATTTCAAAATATAATCAAGATGTCCTTTATATCCAATGGGATAATAATCTAACAATTGGAGGCATACTAGGTGATTTTCATCGCGCACCTCTCTACTACCCTTACTCAGAAAATATTTTAAATAATTCCCAGCATGAGGAGATTTCTACTGAATTTAAAAATAAACATTTAATATTAAGATATGATGTTCATGGTTACCCTAGACTTGCAGGCATGGGTTTAATTGTTGAAGATATTGACTCAGTGTCTAGTAGGATTTATACAACAAATGAGGAGTATATCAATTTTTCTTTTAAAGAAGGATCTCCTGCTTTATTTGTTGATTCAAATACATGTGGTAGTGAGATACTTTGGGATCCAGGTGGTACTTTTTGTTGTCAACCACAAGCAAGATTAATTTCAAAGGCATGGGTTTATATTGATAATGATGGAGCTTCCTATGTTATGCAAAATTTCAGAAGATATTTTGCATCTGAAGGAACAATTGGAAAATCTTTATTAAAAACCTCAAGAAGGCATTGGTATTTTCATGGTGATATAACTGCACATGTTCCTTATAAAACTAACTTAACTCCAGAATGTGGATGGGCTGAGAAACAAGGAATAGATTGTATTTGTAATCCAGACAAGAGCAAAAATAAATTAGCAGTTGTTATAAAAGAAGGAGGAATCTATGATAATCTTGATTTAATTAATTCTATTACCAGCTTTTTATCTTCAGTTGAGTCAGATATTGTAATTTCTGGAAGTTTAGAAAAATTTCCTGGAAACACTTTTGAAGAATTAGATTCTTTTATTGAGAGTTTATACTATGATTTAGACGTAGCTTATGTAATCTTTATAGGAGAAGACCTACCCTATACCCAATTACATTCAGGAACCGGGGGAGTCAACCTTTATGGGGGGCAAGAATTGGGAATAATAAATAATAGTAGAATTTCTATAGGTAGATGGGAATATTGTTATGATGTAGCAATATCTTATATACTCCCTCCACTAAGTCCTACTTTTTGTAGGCCTGGTGAAATAAGATGTTTCAATGGTACTAGGAAAGTGTGCAGTTCTGATGGGGATGTTTGGTTAACTATTATTGGAACCTGTCAAGAATCAATAAATCAAACAATAAGTCAAGAAGAGACAATTGAAAAAAATGAGCCAATTACTAGCCAAGAATCAAAAAAAGAAGGAATTATTAAAAGAGTTATCAATTGGTTTAGAAAATTATTTAGTTGAAGGAAATTCTACTTCTTAACCTTTTCATAAATCAAAACTAATACTGCAGAAATAACATACCAAGAAATTAGGTTTAAGATTATCCCTATTATTAAACCAAATGAACCTATGGGATTAATTCTTAAAAAAGTATGCTCTGGAAAAGGTTCTGAAACTGCGTTATTTCCATAAATAGCAAAAGGAAAACCAACCCCCCAAGTACTTTTATTTAAAAGTCCTCCACTAAAAAATGTGAAAATTACAAATAAAATTATGAAAACTATTACTTTTAATATTGATGGCTTAAAAAATTCTTTTATTTTCATGATATTGTTAGGTTCTTTTTATTTTTAAAGTTTTCTTTAGAACAATACCCCTACACCAACCATACACTACAGGGGCTTACTAATTTAGTTTCTTTTACTCATAAATACTTTCTTTTCCTCAAAAACTTTTAGTTTTTGGGGCTTAGGAAATCTATTTGATTTCCTCAGCTAAAGAAAAAATTTATTATTTATAAAACTACTCATTTCAATATCTTCTCAAGAACAAAAGTTAAATCAATTAATATCAAGCTAAACTAAACCTACATTAATAAATAATAAAATGATAAGTAGAAAAGTTTATGCTTTAAAAACCTTATAACCTTTTCGAACCTTCTTGCTAACTTTTATTCCTATCTCATCGCCTTTCTTTGCCTTATCTACTTTTTCTTTTTGTATTTGCATACTTACAACTTTCTGCTCAAAATCAACTTCTCCACCAGTGATTTGCACTGTATCTCCAACCTTTAATGGAGATGCTAGCTTAATTGCTGCAACCTTAACATGGTCAAAATAGTTCGAAACAGTTCCTATTTGTTTATTTGCCATATCTCATTTAAGAAAAACATATATTTAAGCTTTATGTTTAGCCTCACAGTAATATTCACCTAAATATCTTGTTAAATCTAAAAATTTTGTTTTTTCTGCAAAAGGAATAAGATGATCTAAACAAAAATCAAACATCCTTTTTCTAAATCCTGGTAAAAGAAGTCTAATAACAACTCTCCTCTGCTTTTTTAAAGATTCTCTATAGAGATTACTAGGATGATGTAAATAATCATATTCATCTTCTAAAAATCCAACCAATTCCCTTTCTTTCTTAATATTTTTAAAATAATAATAAGAACTTATAACCATCAAAGCTTCTCTCTCATCAAGATTAAAAGCTCCTTTATAATAAAGAACATCTGCTAATTCAGCTACTTTTAATGACTTTTTTAACGCTCTTAAACTTTTTATTATTCCCATTTAAAAAATAGCCCCGCCAGTGTTCCTAATCTCAACAAGTTATACTAACTTATTACTCTCATTGAGATTACTCATCGAACCTTTCAGTTTCAAATACTAGATTATAAAATAAAGGCTATCTTAGATAGCCCATAATAGCCCCGCCAGGATTCGAACCTGGGTCCTTTGGCCCAGAACCAAAAATACTTGACCACTATACTACGGGGCTGAGTAAGTTCACGAAACTACTGCTCATTATATAATAAGTGGGCTTGCGAACTATATCCTAATTTTTCTTAGAATTATCTACTTATAAATTTATTTCTTTCTAGAAAAAGATATAACTCTCTCAGTTCTAAGCTTGCTTATTAGGCCTTTTCCAACACTACTTGCTCTTTGTCGAGCAAGACTTTGCTTAGCTTTTCTAGTGTTTCTATTTAAATCTAATTCAAATTTAAAATCATCTAATCCCTTGACTTTTTCATAAGGCCTTCCATGTACTGTAATCTGGGAAAGAAAAATTGTAATATATGCCCACCCCTTCTTATTACCTCTCTCAGGATTATAATCATATTGTATTTCACAAGGAACTTCAACAATTCCCTGATAATATCTTAAAATTCTATTCTTAACCTCTCTCATAAATTCTTAGCAAAAAGCTAGTTTAAAAAGATTATCTTATTCTACAACAACTTAATCAATACTCCATCTCAATCCTCAAAATCAATAATAATTAGAACTATTTCCCTCTTCTCTGCTTTCTCTTTTTCTTAACACGTCTAAGTCTTTTTCTTTGCCACTTCCATCTCATCTGGCGTTTCTTTTTCCATCTTCTACTC
>SDBT01014794.1_pt1 | contig 12420 bp, 12 predicted proteins | sample 2277101 | NCBI WGS metagenome assembly SDBT01 (sample SAMN10404973, study PRJNA504765) | marine sediment metagenome | isolation source: marine sediment core GS10_PC15, 103 cmbsf | place: Arctic Ocean: Southern Knipovich Ridge | collected 2010
GTTATAGAGGAACCAACAACAATTTTTCCCCCTACAAAAAAGACTTTAGATAAATCATTAACTACTAAGGATAAAAAAATTAAATTTGAACCGAATTTAGAAGAATTAAAAGAAAAAGCAAAAAAGCTTGAAGAAAAAGAATCAAAAAACAAAATAACAAATGAGCAACAACAAGAAACTCATGAACCCGGAACAAAATCTTTTTTCAAAAAAATAAGTGAAAAAACAAGGAAGATAAAAATTTCTGAAAAAGAATTTGGGGTTTATTCTGAAGAACTCGAGATGTTACTTTTAGAAAATAATGTTGCATTAAAAGTTTCTGAAAAAATAATACAAGATTTAAAAGAACAGATTGTGGGGAAAGAGTTATTAAAAAAAGAACTTGAATGGGAAATAAAAGATTTGTTTAAAAAAATAATTAAAGAAATTTTAATAGAACCTTTTGATTTGGTTAAAAAAATTAAAGAAAAAATTTCAGACCAGTCAAAAGAACCTTATGTTATTTTATTTTGTGGCATAAATGGAACTGGAAAAACAACTACTCTTGCTAAAATTGCTGATTTTTTAAAAAACAATGGGATTTCTTGTGTTCTTGCAGCTGCTGACACTTTTAGAGCCGCCTCAATTGAACAAATAAAAAAACATGGAGATAATATTGGAATCAAAGTTATTTCACAAGATTATGGTTCTGACCCCGCAGCAGTGGGGTTTGATGCAATAAAATATGCAAAAAAAAATTTAATTGCTTGTGTTTTAATTGATACAGCAGGAAGAATGCATACTTCAAAAAATCTTTTAAAAGAAATAGAAAAAATTTCAAGAGTTTGTAAACCTGATACAAAAATCTTTGTAGGTGAAAGTATAACTGGAAATGATGCAATAGAACAGGCAAAGAGTTTTGATTGGGCTATAGGAATTGATGGAATAATACTAACAAAAGCAGATATTGATGAAAAAGGCGGAACAGCTTTATCAGTGGGGTATATTACAAAAAAACCAATTCTCTATCTTGGCACAGGACAAGAATATGACAAGATAGTGGTTTTTAGTAAAGAAAAGTTTATTGAAAGATTAGGACTTTGAGGGGTAAAATATCCAAATCCCAACCCAAACTTTATTAACTCTTAAAATCCTTTTTCTGACATGCTAGAAAAATTAGGAGAAGTTTTAAGAAAAGCCACAAACAAATTAGCCAATGCTATATTTTTAGATAAAAATCTTGTTGATTCTATAATAAGAGACTTGCAAAGGGGATTGATTGAAGCAGATGTAAATGTCTTTTTAGTTAAACAATTAAGTGATAAGATAAAAAAGGCAGCATTAGATGAAAGGCTCAAAGATATAGACAAAAAAGAACATATAATAAAACTTTTGCATGATGAACTTGTAAAAATCCTTGGAAAATATAAACAATTAAAATTACAACCAAAACAAAACAGAATTATGCTTCTCGGATTATATGGGGCAGGAAAAACCACCACAATAGCAAAATTAGGAAATTATTTTGCAAAGCGTGGAAATAAAGTTGCTTTAGTTGGATTAGATGTGCATAGACCTGCTGCCCAAGAACAACTAAAACAACTTGCAGAAAAAAACAAACTCAATTATTTCATAGATTTAAAAGAAAAGAATCCAGAAAAAATCTGGAAAAAATTTGAAAAACAACTAAAAGATTATAATTTAATTTTAATAGACACCGCTGGCCGTCATAACTTGGATAAAGAATTAACTAAGGAAATAAAATTATTAAATAAAGAAATAAAACCAACAGAATCAATTTTAGTAATGCCTGCAGATATTGGGCAGGCAGCAAAAAAACAAGCTCAAGAATTTAAAGAATCAGTTAATATTTCAGGGGTTATAATCACAAGAATGGATTCAACAGCAAAGGGGGGTGGGGCTTTAACAGCTTGCGCAGAAACCAAAGCACCAGTTTATTTTATAGGAACAGGAGAAAAAATAAATGACCTAGAAGAATTCAATCCAAAATCATTTCTTTCCAGACTTTTAGGCATGGGAGACTTGCAAGCATTAATAGAAAAAATAAAATCAGTGACTGATGAAGACCAACAAAAAGCTGTGCAAAAGAAACTTGAAGAGGGAAAATTATCTTTAAACGATGTTGTTGAACAAGTAAAATCCATGGGTTCGTTAGGAGGATTTGAAAAAATTAAATCAATGATTCCAGGATTTGGCAGTGCAAAAATACCTGATAATCTTTTAGAAAACCAACAGGAAAAAATCTCTAAATGGGAACATATTATAAAATCCATGACCTTTGAAGAAAAAGAAAACCCTGAAATCTTTGATGACAAAAAAACAGCTGTTTCAAGAATAAACAGAATTGCAAAAGGTTCAGGAGTTAATAATAGTGATATTAGAGCATTATTAAAACAATATAAAATGCTTAATGAAATGATAAAAGGAGGAGCAGAAATGGATATGTCACAAGGTATGAGCCAAAAACAGATGATGAAACTTGCAAAGAAGTTTGGTAAGGGAAAGAAATTGAGGTTTTGAGAAGATGGAAAAACAAACTTGGAGAATAATAAGAATTTTTATCCTAGTACTAATAATAATTTTCTTAGTATCTTCCATTATATTTAATATAATCTTCTACATAAGCAAATGGTATCCTCATTTAATTTTAAGGATAATAATAATTTACCTATTAATAAAATTGATTTTAAGATTTACAGAATTTGGTAAAGAACTTGATGAATTTATTAAAAAAAAGTTAAATAAATCAAAAAAGAAAAAATGACCTCAAAAATCATCGCACATGGGGCAGAAGCAAAAATTCTAAAATCAGGAAATTTTATTATTAAAGACAGAATAAAAAAATCTTATAGAATTCCTGAATTAGACATCAAAATAAGAAAGCGCAGAACAAAAAAAGAAATTAAATTATTAACAAAAGCTTCCAAAATAATTAACTGCCCCTTATCAGAAGATTTATATGAATTTGATAAAATTAAAATGCCTTTTATCAATGGTAAAAAATTGTCCAAACATCTTGATAATTTTTCATTAAAAAAACAAAAACAAATCTGCAAACAAATAGGAAAAAGTGTTGCAAAACTTCATGATTCAGATATAATCCATGGAGACTTAACAACAAGCAATATGATTTACGTCCCAAATAAAAAAGATTCTATGTTTACAAACGGGGATGATGGAAAAAAAGATTCTGTTAATGACAAACCCTTACTAAAAAAATCTTTATTGTTAACTAATTCTATCAATCGCGCGTCAGCGCCTATTATCTTCTTTATAGATTTTGGATTGGGATTTGAAAGCCATAAATTTGAAGATAAAGCTGTTGATTTACATTTATTAAGACAAGCATTAGAAGCAAAACATTTCAAACATTGGGAAATATTATTCACAAAAGTTCTAGAAACATACAAAAAATCAAAAAATGCTAAAATAGTTTTAGAGAGGCTCAAAAAAGTGGAGAAGAGAGGGAGATATAAGCATTAGGATTTTTCTATCTTCTAAAAACAATATATTCTTATAAACAGCAAATAACTCAAAAACATCATGAAAAGACTTAAACAAAATTTAAATATCGCACGAGAATTTAAACAAAAAGCAGAAAAAATAACTGAAAATTCTGTCCTTAAACCATCAAATGTTATTCTAATAAATCATGCAATTCCTTCAACCTCAACATTTACCCCTTCAAAAGAAGCTCTTTTAATCCAAAACAGAATTCCATACTTTCCAAACAACAAGGCACTTTATGGAGCAATTATAAAAAATCCTAAAAACCAATACATATATGGGGATGAAATCTTTGATTGTATTGCTTTGGGAATGTTACTAAAGGATAAGGAAAATCAACAACATTTATTCGGAGCCCACATGTATATATCATTGATAGACTTTCATATTAAAAACATAATAAAAGAATTATCTCATCATCAAATAACTCCTCAAAGTATTTTCTATAGTCCACGAACAGATACTTTAATACATGAAGAAGGGTTAAAAGAATTACAAAAAGTATCTAAAAACACAACTCAAATTTTAAGAGAAAAAGAAAATGAGGCAGAGATAATTATTGGATTAGAAGGCATAATCTTGAATAATCAATACTATGGGTGGTTTGGATAATAGCCCCACCAGGATTCGAACCTGGGTCCCTGGCTTCAAAGGCCAGTATCTATAGTCTTCTATGTATCTTTTACAACACAATAGAATTTGACCACTAGACTATGGGGCTATTACAAAATCATAAAATTAGATTGGTTTATAAAATTTGCTTACTCACTATCACTCATTCAATTAATAAAAATAATCAATAACAAAATCTTGTCAAATTAATCTTCTATAACAACTTATTAATCTCTAAAACTAAATGAGCAAAATATAATCACTCAAAAACCCCTTCATAAAAAATTTCTCTATTAATGTCCTGTATTTTAGGAGCTATCTTAAAAATATTTTTTATTCTAAAAGGTTTATATTTTTCCCTAATTAAAGCTGCTGCAAGTTTCTTATATTCAACACTGGCTTTAGATTTTGGTTTATAAGCAATAGAAGAAGTAAATCCAGACAAAGCTTTTAGAATATTAACATCATAAGGAATAATAGCCATCACTGGAACCTCCGCAGTTTTTTCAATATCTTCTAAAGACAACTCAAAATCTTTGTTGTAAGTTTTATTAAGAATCAGCCCATCTATAGGATTACCTCTTTGCTTTGCCATTTTTACTGCTTTTAAAGTTGTGCTTAAACTAGGATAATCTGGTGTGGTTACAACAAAAAGCTTATCAGAAGCAAGCATTACTGCCAAAGTTTCTTCATTTAATGATGGAGAAGAATCAATAAGTATAACATCATATTTTCTTTTTAATATTTTAATCTTATCTCTTAATTTAAGGGGATTAATTTTTATTTTACTAAACATCGAAGCAGGAATTATGTCAAAATTCTCAAGACCATAAATTGCTTGGTTTGAATTTGCAGTTCCATTTAAAAGATGGTGAAGAGTAATTTTAGGGTCGATAATATTTAAACAAAGACCAAGATTTGGAGCAGAGAGATTAGCATCTATCAACAACACTTTCTTGCCAAAATCAGCAATTGCCATTCCTAAAGCAACAACAGTAGAAGTTTTGCCTACCCCTCCTTTTAAACTTATAATACCTATTATTTCACCCATACAATTTACAAATCATTTTTATTTAAATACCTTTCATTTGATATAAAATTCATTGTCAATAATAGAAAAAAGTTATCCCTACTTTCCTTTAAATTTCAGAAATAGCCTTCAAAGCAGTTTTTTGAGGAGAATAACAACCCTGATATTTGAATATCTTTCCTTGTTTTGAAAGAGAATTAAGAGTCATCTTAACATCCTCTTCTTTAATTTTTTTAACAGTACTATTATCTATTCCAGAATAAGATTTTATCTCTAACACATGAGGAATTCTTTCATAAAAAGATTTTACACTCATCCCATTAACTTCAAATTCAAGATGCTCTGGAAAGAATAATGCTGCAATGTCTAAACATGGCTTTTCTAATATTTTACAAATTTTTTTATTAACTTTCTTAACAGTCTCTTCAAGAGCCAATTTAGTCTCAATTGGATTTGTAATGCCAGACATATTATAAATCATAACACAATCTTTTTAAATTTTTATATCTTCAAAACGATAATACAATATTTTACTACTTACAACAGTTCATATATACTAAAATATCCTTAACAATCAATCTTGCCTAAACACCATAGCAAACTTTAAAAACAAGAACTACAATTTAATAAAATGCTAAAAAAAACTTCAGTAAAATCAAAAAAAATAAAAACTTCTCAAAAAGAAGTAAAAAAATCAAAAAAAATAACCCAATCAGAATTTGAAAAAAAAGTTCTAGAGCTTGCTAAAAAAGGATTTACAAGTGAAAAAATTGGTGAAAAATTACGTCAACAAAATATTCACACAAAAGAATATGATAAAAAAATATCTAAAATATTAGAAAAAGAATATACTAATCCTGACTTAAAAAATGTTACAGAAAAATTAGAAAAAATAAAAAAACATTATGCAAAAAATAAGCAGGATAAAAGGGCAAAAAGAGAAAAAGATAGAATATTTGCACAACTTAGAAAACTTAAGAAATATTTTAGAATAGAAAAATAATATTAAATTCTATCAAATTTTAAAATGGAAAAAGAGGTAAATTCTTTAGAAGAAAAAATCAAACTAATAGTTGAAAAATTCCTAAAAAAATCCAAAAATAAAGAAATTCAAATAATAAGTCATTTTGATACAGATGGTATTACATCTGCTGCAATCATGATTCAAACATTAAAAAAATTAGATAAAAAATTTTCTGTAAAAATCGTAAAAACTCTAGATAAAAAATTAATTTATGATTTTCACAAAAATAAAATAATTCTTTTTTTGGATTTAGCTTCTGGAAGTTTAGAATATATTGCAAAAGCAGGATTAAAAAATGTTTTTATAATCGACCATCACGAGATAATTCACAAGATTCCTCCAGAAATTAACATAATAAATCCAGAACTTCATAATAAACAAAAAATAAGTAGTTCTTGTCTTACATATCTTTTCTGTAAACAAATAAATCCTGAAAATAAAAAATTCGCAAAACTCGCTATTTTAGGAATGATAGGGGATATGCTCGAAAAAGATATAAATAAACTGAATAATGGAATTTTAGATGATGGAGAAATAAAAAGAAAAAGAGGTCTTCTTATCTACCCTTCAACAAGACCATTAAATAGAACTCTTGAATTTTCTTCAAACCCTTACATTCCTGAAGTTACTGGAAACATGGAAGGAGTTATTGAATTATTAAGGGAAACAGGATTAAATCCTTTAAATGGAAAATACAAAAGTCTCCTAGAATTAAATGAAGAAGAAATGGAAAAATTAGTTACTGCAATATTACTAAGAAATCCTAAAGTAAGAAATAATGAAATAATAGGAGATATTTTTTTAATAAAATTATTCAATAAACTTGAAGATGGAAGAGAATTAAGTGCAATGATTAATGCTTGCTCTAGATTAGGAAGAAGTGAAATAGCGATTCAATTTTGTATGGAAATTACAAAAATAAAGAAAAAGGCAGAATCAATACGTACAAAATACAGACAACTTATTATTTCTGCTTTAAAATTTGCATCAAAAACAGAAAAAATAAAGGGGAAGGGATTTATAATAATCAATGCAAAAAATCAAATAAAAGAAACAATAATAGGAACAATAGCAAGCATACTCTCAAATTCATCATTATATGAAGAGGGAACAATAATAACTACTATGGCATATTATGATAACAATATTAAAGTATCTGCAAGAATTGTTGGAAGAAATGGAAGAAATCTCAGAGAAATGTTAAATAAAGTCATAGAACAAATAGGAGGAGAAGTCGGGGGTCATAAATTTGCAGCAGGATGTCACTTTTCCCAAATCAAAGAACAAGAATTTATTGATACTTTAAAGAAGAATTTAGAAGTTGAAGTTGTTAAAGTAATAAATTAATCATGATAATTCTTAAAAAAAATACCTAACCAAAACCCTTAAAACTGCTCTCTTTCTTCATAAATAATGGAATTAGAAGTAGGAGATGTAGTTTTATGTACTGTCGATAGAATAATTGGGGCTATTGTATTTGTAAGAATAGATGAAAATGGAGAAGGAAGTATTATCTTAAGTGAAATTGCTCCAGGAAGAATAAGAAATTTAAGGGATTATGTTGTTCCTAAGAAAAAAATTGTTTGTAAAATATTAAGAATTTCAGGAGACAGAATTGATTTATCTTTAAGAAGAGTTACACTAAAAGAACAAAAAGAAATAAAAGACATATATAAAAAAGAAAAAAGTTACAAAAGTATTTTGAAAAGTGTTTTAAATGAAAAAGCAAGCAAAATAATTGAAGAGATATTAAAAAAAGAAAAAATATATGAATTTCTGCAAAAAGCCAAAGAAAATTCAAAAGAATTAGAAAAATTAGTTGGAAAAAAAGATGCCAAAAAAATATTAGATATACTTAAAACTCAAAAAGAAAAAAAAGCCATTATTAAAAAAGAAATATCTTTAACAACAACAAAACCAGATGGATTAAAGTTAATTAAAAATCTTTTAAGAGATATAAAAGATGTAGAAATAAAATATCTTTCTGCTGGAAAATATACCCTAAAAACAGAATCAACTAATCCAAAAATAGCAGATAATAAACTAAAAGAAATAATAATCAAAATTGAAAAAAAAGCAAAACAAAAAGGATTTGAATTTGGGATAAAATGAAATTAAAAAAATGCAAGAAATGCAAAACTTATACATTAAAAGATAAATGCAAGAAATGCAAAAAACTCACAAGTGACGCGCATTATAAATTTTTAAAAATTAAATCAATAAAAAATTAAAATAAAGTATCTTGCTTTTCTCCCATTATTGCAGAACCGTAAACTCCATCATATCCTGGTTCAACTTTTATATTGCCATTTTTGTTCTTTAAAATCAAAGCAATTAATTTTCCATCAACACTTTCTTTAACAAAATCATCTCTTAAAACATTTAATAATATATTAAACTCATTCTTGAATAATTTTATCAAACCATTATAAACTTCCCAGACTTTTTTACTCTGCACACTAACCTCCAACCACAAAGAAATTACCTCATGTAATGGTAAAAGTTTGTAAAAAGGTTTTTTGTTTTTCATTTTAAATTCAAGAGAATTATCTGCAAGTTGTCCTACCCGGTTATCAACACCAATTATAAGAGGTTTTTTACAAACTGGACAAATCCCATTAAGCTCCTTTGTTTTTTTGGGAGCGCAAGAAAAATCACAATTTCTATGTCCATCCCAATGATATTTGCCATAAGAAGGGTCTACTTCAATAGTTGCAATAAAATCATTCTCACGAATTTGCCTTATTAGTTCTTTATATGAATCTGTTTTCTTAAAAATAGTTGCCTCTCTCCCTAATCTAAAAGGCCAAAAACTATGAGCATCTGAAAAACTTACAATAGCTTTGTTTTCAAGCTCCTTGATTCTCCAATTCATTTCAGGATCACTACTTATTCCTGTTTCAATTGCATGAATATTTTCAAACTGGTCTTTAAAACATTCTTTTAAACTATCAAACCCAGACATGCTTCCAAAAACACCAAACCAAGGAGTCCAAATATGTGCAGGGATTATTTCAATATCTTTTGAAATTGCAATCATTTCTCTTACAAATTCATCTCCTGAAATCTTAAAAATAGGTCTTCCATCATAATCTCTTCTTCCTTTTGTATCAAAATAAGAATTAATTTTTTCAGCAATTTTAATGCTTGGAACTAACAAAACCAAATGAATTCTTCTTCCTTTATCTTGAGTATAAATTAAAGAAACCTCTCCAGTAATAATAAAAGGAAAACCATCATAATCATAAATCCCCCCTCCTCTATCATCTAATTTTTTTATTTCTTCAAACCAAACAGGATGGGTAAAATCTCCTGTACCTAACAAATTAAGACCTTTAATCTTAGCCCATTTTACTAAATTTTCAAATGTAATATTTTTACTGCATGCCCGAGAAAATCTAGAGTGAATATGTAAATCAGAAATCATCCAATTTTCTTTATTTTTAATATCCATAAAAATCTAGAATCAAAAGAGATTAAATAATTTTTGTTTATTATGCCTCATAAAAAAATCTTAAAAAAAATTAAAATGTCAAAAAAGAAGAATTAATAAAAAAACTTATTTCTTTCTTTTCTTTAACCACATAGCTAACCCAACAAATACTATGACTGCAATTATTGAAACCCACAACCAAATTAGGTTTTTCTTTTCTTCTACTTCTATAACAGCCTTTTCTTTATCTTCTTCTTCTGCAATTGTCTCTTCAGTTATCTCTTCATATATTGAAATAATTTTAATATCTGCCTTGTTATCAACAATACTATTTAATGTAACTGCTATATCATAATACCCATCATCTGTAACATCAAATCTTCTCATATCTCCAATAGACAATATCGCTTGTTGAGGTGTTGATGAAATATTTATCGTCGCTGTTGTTCCTGTCAATTCTACAAGACCTAAATAATGAACTTTATTCTCAATAGTAATTTTCATTCTTTCTTTAATTACAATAATCCGAGTAGCACCTTGTTTAAACTGGTTATCATTTATCACAAAAGTATTTGACCAAAAAGAAGGGGTTACCCCTCCACTTCCACCGCCACAACTATCTGTTGAAAAAGAAGTTGCTGATGAAGCGTTAGAATTACCTGCTCTATCAGAACAAGTAACTGTATAAGAATAAGAATTTCCACAATTCAAGTTTATTTCAGTTAAAGTCTGGCTTACTCCTGTACCAGAGATGCTTGCCCCGCTCCTGTCAACTGAACATGAACTTCCAATCCCACTGAGTGCATCACTAACATTAATTATTAATATCAATGAATCTCTTGTAGAACTTGAACTGGTCAATGTTACTTGTGTTGGTGCAGTATTATCTATAGTAATAGTCCTATTAATATTCCAATCTTGATTATTGACTGTATCATTTGCAAGACAATTCCAAGTATAACTTCCCTCTACACTAAGAGTAATTGTCCAATTAGTTGTATTGGTTGTCCCACTCACACTTGTAGTATTGGTCATATTTAAATCATTGCTTGAATTCCATATATATAATTTAAGTGCACTTAAACCCACATTATCAGAAGCACTACAGATAAATATAGTACTCTCTTTGTCATAACTATTATTTGCTGGACTTGTCAAGGTTGATGTAGGATTACTAGTATCATTAACAGTAACTATATTACTCTCGTTTGAAACAGATACACTTGAAGTATCTAAAGTAGTTACACTAAAATTATATGTTCCAGGAACTGTAGCAGTTGTATTAAACCAAAAATATGCTATAGAACCATTTTCAATTAAAGGAGTATTATTCCAACTTAAAACACTTGAAATAATAGAAAAAGTAGCCCCACTCACAGAGGTTCCGTTTGTCTCTGGACTAGAAACACTAAAATCACTTGGCAAGGTTATATTAACTTGTGTTATATTTGCAGTAATATTTGTATTAGTTATGGTGAAATTATATAAGTAACTTATTTCTTCATCGACACTTATGGGAATAACTGTTACATTAAAAGTTGCAGCAAAAACACTATAACTACAAACAACTAAAAATATTGTAAAGCATAAAAACAATAAAATTTTTTTATTCATCCTCTTTTTATCCACCTATTAATCTTATTTAAGAAAAAAGGGTTTTTAAATGTTTTTTTCAAAAAATAATATCCCAAAAACTTATTAATTATTAAAATCAAAAAATCATCATATTTATTTGGATTTAGGATATAAAATTAAAACAATTAAATTAATAAATTTATAATGTAATAACAAAACTTATAAACAAAATTTTCAAAAGATAATAATGAAAGAAAAATGTCTTGTATTAATTAAACCTGATGCCATGATAAAAAAATTAGCAGGGAACATTATTAATGATTTATATAACTTAAATCTTAAAATGATTGGCTTAAAACTTGTCAATGTTCAAAAAGAACTCGCAGAACAACATTATTCAGAACATAAAAGAAAACCATTTTATGAAGAATTAATTCAGTATATTACAGGGGAATTACATGGAAATGAAAATGTAATAGCAATTGTTTATCAAAGTAAAAATGCAATAAAAAAAATAAGAGATTATGCTGGAAAAACAAATCCTGATGAAGCTTCATCAAATTCTCTAAGAGGAAAATATGGAAAAATCCATTCAAAAACAAAACAATTTGAAACAGTAATTCATGCTTCTGATTCACCAAAAAATGCAGAAAAAGAAATTAATTTATGGTTTGATAAAAACGAATTAGTTTGTTGAAAATTATTATTCATTTAATAAGAAAGAACATTCCATAACATATCAAAAAAAGCTTTTTCAGCTTTATCTCTTAACCCTTTTGTAATACATGGTTTTCCTGCAATTCTCTCCAAATGTTTTTGAATTACTTTACCAGGGGTTCTATCAGGAGTTATATCCACATGAAACATGTCAATGTTTTCTAACAAAGATTCTTTCTCAGAATCCCAAGCTTCTACAACAACTTCTCCATTAAATAAATAAGCTTGATAAGTTGTCATTATCTGTTTACTTCTATCATTAGAATAACAAATAAATTTATTAAAAGCAGGACTTCCATCAATTGTTCCTCTTCCATCAATTGCACTTATAAGAACAACATTTGGATGGTCTCTTAAAACTTCTAATGAAAGTATGTCTCGAGTATAGCCCCATTCTGGATTAATATATCTTAATAACCTTTTACTATCATCTTTTTCATAAATAGTGTGCACAAAAAAAGGAACTTTTGTTTCCCCATTAATTATTTCCCATGTCATTTTATTCATCAACCACACCAGCAT
>SDBT01014796.1_pt1 | contig 12417 bp, 13 predicted proteins | sample 2277101 | NCBI WGS metagenome assembly SDBT01 (sample SAMN10404973, study PRJNA504765) | marine sediment metagenome | isolation source: marine sediment core GS10_PC15, 103 cmbsf | place: Arctic Ocean: Southern Knipovich Ridge | collected 2010
TTTTTTAAGTGCTTCAACTTCATGCCTTGGTACAGTGTAAGCTATAACTTCAATTTTTATTGCACCACCTTCGCGGATTTCACCCAAAATTTCAAAGTCAAAGATCTCCTTTTTTTTATCAAAGGGAACCTGTTTTTGATATGTCCAGTAGACAGCATTAGCAATTTGTTTCTTAGATACTTTAGGTATTCTTAAATAACGTATTTCCACTCTGGCAGATGATATAGTACACCATATCTCAAACTTATGTAAAGTACCGCAAAAGCCTGCCAACGACGATTTTAAAAATTGAGAAAATTTTGGACTATCTTGAGAAATATCAGGTTCAAAAGGAACTCTCAAGTAGTCCAACAACTCCTGTTTTTTCTCCGAAAATCTAACGATCTTTGCCAATCTCAAAGCACTATAGCCGATTTCTATGCCAATAGTAACTGTTTTCTTGAAGAAAAATGCCTTTGAAAAAGAGGGCATTAGGCTACTGGTGGGCGGTTGGGGCGAAGAAGTATCAGAGGATTCAAGATCTGAGCCACTCTTGCCGCGAATCAGATTAAGAAGTTTTTCAGTAGAAGAAATCTCATCATTTTTGGCCAAAGTCGTCCTCCGCTTTCTTAAATTTCCGCAACTAGGTGCTTTCCGTGGCTCTTTCCTTGAAGTGATTGGGCATCTGAGATACTTTCATAGTATCTATACTTTTGTTAAATTATCCAAACATTACCTCATAAAAATATATTTTTCAAGGATATTTAACTTTAATATAAAAACACAAAAGGAATTGATTAATTATCTTTCAAGCGGCCTTATTTTCAAACAGCTATAATATTACGAAATTGCCTTCATTAGGAGAATTAATATAAAGCATTAAGCAGTTGACAAAATATCTTATGGCTAATACATTTGATGGTATCGTAAAAAGTAGAAAATTTTCTTTTACGAACGTTTTAAGTTTAAGGTTTTAAGTTTTAAGTATCTGTAAATAGTTGTAATACCATAACTTCAAACCTAACACTTAAAACCTAAAACGTGATGAATTCGACTTTTTATGAATTCATCGATTATAAATCTTTTCCTACTCAACCACTTCACTTTTAAACTATTTAACGATGTCTGTAATTACAAGAGGATATGAAAAATGAAGAATAAAAGTGTAGATCGTACAAGTATAACAGATTCAATGTTATTAGCAGCGATACTAATTGCTATAATCTATTGGTTCCTTGATTCCATATTTAATATTTTCTTTTCTAGTGAATTTAATATAGTTGAGCAATTCGTGGGAATGGATTTATACAATATAGCTATTCGTATATCAGTTTTATGCCTTTTCGTTATATTTGGTTCCCATGCCCAAACTACTATGAACAAACTCAGGAAAACAAGGGATTTGCTTCGTGAAGGAGAAGAGCGCTTAAAGACCATTTTAGACAGTGTACAGACCGGAGTTGTAATTATCGATCCTGAAACACATATTATCGTTGATGCCAATCCAGCCGCTACAAAAATAATAGGTGCTCCCAAGGAACAGATAGTTGATAAGGATTGTTATCATTATATCTGCCAGGAAAAAAAGGGGAACTGCCCCATCATTGATCTTGGATTAAATCTTAACAACGAAGAAAGTATATTACTGACAGCTAGTGGTGGACATGTACCGATTTTGAGGTCAGTGGTTCCTGTTACCTTAGGCGGCAAAAAGCATCTACTCGAAAGTTTTTTAGACATTACCGAAATCAAAGAATCGGCGACGCTAAGAGATGCAAAAATGCATGCAGAAGCCGCAAACCGAGCCAAAAGCGAGTTCTTAGCCAGCATGAGCCATGAAATTCGTACACCTATGACTGCTATCATCGGAATGTCCGATCTGCTCTGGGAGTCCCCTTTGACTGGTGAGCAAAAAAGATTTGTCGAAGCCATCCGCTCCTCCGGTGAAAATCTATTGCAGGTAATTAACGATATATTGGATCTATCCAAAGTAGAGGCAGGCCAGATAGATCTCGAAAAGGTTACATTTAATCTCATAAAATTAGTCAATAATACCTGTGAAGCACAAACTTTCCAGGCCAATATAAAAAAGATCGAGCTGATAAAATGGATCAAACCCGAAGTAGAAACACTCCTTTTGGGCGATCCGGTCCGCTTGGGTCAGATTCTGACAAATCTGATTGGAAATGCCATAAAATTTACAGAAAAGGGAGAGGTTTTTGTGGAGGTGAAGCGACTGGATATTTCTGAGCAGACAATAGCAGAAGGTGCGGACTCAGGCGAACAACTTGAGACAAGCATGACCACGGAGTTGCTCTTTTCCGTTACCGACACCGGTATAGGCATTCCAGAGGAAAAGTGGAAAACCATCTTTGAACGATTTACACAGGCCGACTCTTCCACCACCCGTCAATTTGGCGGCACCGGCCTTGGTCTGGCTATATCGCACCAGTTGACAGAATTAATGGGTGGACGCATGTGGGTGGAAAGCAAGATCGGACAGGGAAGCACATTCTTCTTCACAGCCAAGTTCGAAATCCAATCTGACATTGAGTACGTTCAGATTCCAGAAGCGGATATACAAGGTCTGAAGATTTTGATTGTAGATGATAACGCCACAAACCGCTTGGTTCTTTCTGAAATGGTTTCTCGATGGGGCGCTCTGGTGACAGAAAAGGAAGATGGTGAGCGGGGACTTGCTGAAATGAAACGCGCAAGGGATGCCGGCGAGCCTTACGATCTTATTTTGCTTGATTGCAGGATGCCGGGTATGGACGGATTTCAGGTGACAGAGGCTATCCAAAAGGATTCGACACTTCTTTACACAGCTATTATGATGCTGACTTCAGATGACCGGAGAGACGGAGTAATGAGGAGCAAAGAGCTGGGGATAACTGATTATTTGATCAAACCGATCAAATGGTCAGACCTGAAGGAAGCGGTTTTGATTGCCCTGGGCCGAAAAAAAGCCTCAGACAGAGAACAGCTCGAAGTTGTAGAGACCGTTGCACAGGAAGATCTTAGTCCCCTTAATATTCTGATAGTTGATGACAATGAAAAAAACCAGCTGCTTTTCCGGTTCTTTCTAAAGAAAACTCCTTATACAATAGATACAGCTGAAAATGGTAAAATAGCAGTTGAAAAGTTTACAGCAGGTCAATATGATATTGTACTTATGGATATTGAAATGCCGATTATGGATGGTTACTCTGCCGCTACTAAGATCAGAGAATGGGAATCGGAAAACCAGCAAAAGGAAACACCAATAATTGCCCTGACCGCCCATGCCCTTAAGGAACATATTCAGAAAAGCCTTGATGCCGGATGCACGGCACACCTAACCAAACCAATCAAAAAGGCTGATCTTTTGGCTGCTATCGAAAAGCATGCCCATTAAATTGATGATTGAGATCTGCAGTTAGTAAAAGAAAAATAAAAAGCCCTTACAGAAAAGAGATGATTTCTATAAGGGCTTATTTTTATTGATGGTGCCGAAGGCCGGACTTGAACCGGCACGGGCGTAACCCACTACCCCCTCAAGATAGCGTGTCTACCAAATTCCACCACTTCGGCGCTTTAATGTAACTTCGATCACTCCAACATTTCGATACCCCGTGAACGAATAAATGCGACCATTACTTTTTGAGAAGTTACGTATTTATTCTGATTGGGCCGGTTTTTCTGGCTGTGATGTTTCTTGTCCGGTTCCAGATGTAGCCTGCTGCTCTATTGGAGCATTTGAGTCCATCATAATGGAACTTCCAGTCTTGTGAGTAGATATATAAGCAAGTGCCAAAGCTGTCAGCATAAAAACTACTGCTGCAACTGTTGTCGCTTTGCTCAAAAAGGTTGATGCTCCAGTGCTTCCAAAAAGCGTCTGGCTGGCGCCCCCTCCAAAAGCAGCACCCATATCAGCCCCTTTTCCAGTCTGCAACAGAACGATCATAATAAGGGCAAGGCAGACTATAACATGTATTATTACCAATAACATCGACATTTTATTATTTAAACCTTAAACCTGATAATGAATTAATTTGCTGAATGTTTCAGCGCTTAAGCTTGCACCCCCTACAAGTGCTCCGTCAACATCGGGCATTGTCATTAGTTCTTTAATATTGCTTGGTTTGACGCTTCCACCATACAATATCCTAATGGATTTAGCAAGAATATTTCCTAAAATTTTATCGAGCATTGAACGCAAAAATTGATGAACCTCCTGAGCCTGATTGCTGGTTGCCGTTTTACCGGTCCCGATGGCCCAAACTGGTTCATAAGCTATTACCAAAGCTTCCAGGTCATCAGTGGAAAAACCTTCTATCCCCCTTTTCACCTGTTTATCAAGAACAGAAAAAGTGGCTTTCGATTCCCGCTCTTTTTCAGACTCTCCTACACAAAAAATAGGTATCAAATCATCTTTGATTGCAGAGCCAATTTTTTTGTTGACGGTTTCATCAGTTTCACCAAAATACTGTCGCCTTTCAGAGTGTCCAATGATAACATATTTGCATCCTGCAGATACGAGCATTGCAGATGATATTTCTCCAGTATAGGCGCCTTCATCTTCCCAAAAAAGATTCTGTGCACCAAGCGAAACACAGCTTTCCTTGACAACATCGGAGACAGATACAAGCGCAGTAAATGGAGGGGCAATCATAACATCGATATCATTTGCATGTTTTACAAGTTTTACAAGCTGACCGGCTGTATTAACAGCCTCGGAACAAGTCTTAAACATCTTCCAGTTCCCGGCAATAAAAGGTTTGCGATTTTCCATGTATTAAGCTCCTTTATTCTTTCTTTTTTAAAGCTGTGAACCGATCATGGCCGCAAGATCCACCATCCTCTGAGAGTATCCGGCCTCATTGTCGTACCAGGAAAGTACCTTCACCATATTATCGACAACATAAGTGGTCCCCGAATCAACAATGGAAGACAATGTTGATCCGTTGAAATCGATGGATACCAGCGGAAGTTCACTAAAACCCAGAATACCGGAAAGAGGTCCTTCCGAAGCACTTTTAAGGGCACTATTTACATCAGGAACTGTGACGCCTGACTTTTCCATAGTAGCAACCAAATCAACAATGGATACATTTGGTATAGGCACGCGAACAGCAAGACCATTGAGTTTTCCGGATAGTTCCGGAAGTACTAACGCTACGGCCTTTGCCGCACCTGTTGTTGTCGGAATCATAGACAAGGCAGCCGCTCTTGCTCTGCGTAGATCCTTGTGGGGAAAATCAAGCAGGCGCTGGTCACCGGTATAAGCATGTATGGTAGTCATTAACCCGGATTTTAAACCAAAATTTTCAAGTAGAACCTTTGCAACCGGCGCAAGACAATTGGTGGTACAAGAAGCATTTGATATGATATGATGCTGCCTGGGATCATACTGATTTGAGTTGACACCCATTACGATGGTAATATCGGGATCCTGGGCAGGTGCGGATATTATAACTTTCCGGGCTCCTGCAGCAAGATGCTTTGAAGCGTTTTCTCGATTTCTGAAGAGGCCTGTGCATTCTGCAACGATGTCCACTCCAAATTCTTTCCAGTTAAGATTGGCAGGATCTTTTACTGATGTAAGGGTAATCGATTTGCCGCCCACTTCGATTGAACCCTCTTTGGATGTAACTTCCATATCTAGTTTCCCATGAATCGAATCATAGGCCAGAAGATAGGCAATTGTACCTGAATCTGTAAGGTCATTAATAGCTACAACTTCAACTTCCGGATGATTAAGTGCAGCCCTGAAAATATAACGTCCTATTCTACCAAAACCGTTAATTCCAATTTTTATGCTCATTTTGCCCCCTTTAATCAGTTAGTACCTTAGTTGTTAATTTTATGCTTTTTATGGCATAAATAATTTTAATCAACTTGAAGCCATTAACTATCAATTGAAGATTTAAGGAATTCTGCCAATTTTTAAATAGTTCTTCAAATCAAAACAGTGGAGCGACACGCGGCGCAAACGCCTGCGCTGCGCGAGCGACTTCCATAAATCTAAAATCATCAATCTGCAATCTGCAATTGAAAGCCTAACCCCGTTTGTTTCCTTTTAATATTCCGCTTGCCATCGATATGCTCTTCTTTCCGTATTTTTCCAGGCGTTCGGCAAACTTACTGAGTTCCGTGTCTTTTCGAGATGTGGCGGCTTTGATTAATATAGGTAGATTAACCCCGGATATGACTTCCACATGTCCTTCTTCAAGAAATGAATAGCTTAAATTGGAAGGAGTGCCTCCAAACATATCTGTAAGGATGAGTACACCTTTTTTCTCTTTGACTTTTTTGATTCCTTCGGCAATGTTTTTGCGTAATTTTTCGGCGTTTTCGTTTATATCTATTGAAACAGTTTCCACTGCTTCGGGTCTGGTACCAAGGATAAATTCTGCAGCATCAAGAAGTGCATCTCCAAGCTGTTTATGTGTAACAATGACTATGCCTATCATAAAACCCCTATCTAGTGTCCATCCGGAAACGGCATCTTTTGGCCCAATACGGCGTTCTCGCCCTTTTGCGATCCTCGACGTAGGCTCACTACGACTGCGGTCGCAAAAGGGCTGCGGCCTTGTATTGAACCAAAATCTACCATTTCCAGATAGACACTATTTGACTTCTTATTTCTAACTTCCGCCATCTGTCGTCCGTCCTCTGTCATCTGTCTTCCGACCTCCGACCTCTGCCATCCGTCTTCCGTCCTCTGTCATCCGTCTTCCGCCTTCTGTCTTCCGTCCCCTGTCATCTGTCTTCCGTCCTCTGTCTTCCGTCCTCTGTCCTCCGTCTTCCGCCCTTCGTCTCCTGGTCAATATCCCGATGGGTTATTTCAACCTGTTTCCCTTGTCTGTTTATCTGCTCAAATATTGATCGGGCTATAGTCACGGAGCGATGTCGACCCCCTGTACATCCAACGGCGATTGTAAGATATGCTTTTCCCTCCTTTTCATACAAGGGGATTAAATAGTCAAGCAAATCAAGATATTTTTTGAGAAATACACGTGTGTCATTATTGTTTAAGACATATTTTTTGGTCTCTTCAGCTTCCCCATCCAGGTTTTTTAATTCAGGAACAAAAAACGGGTTTGCAAGAAAACGAACATCTATGATCAGATCGGCATCGTTAGGAATACCGTATTTAAAGCCAAACGACATAACATTAATCCTGATTTGTGAAAGTTTTTCGATTTTTTGCGCAATACTGAAGATAACGGCTTTCAGTTCATGTGAATTGTAAAAAGAAGTATCTATCACTATGTCGGCTCTCTTTCTTAGATTCCTCAACTTCTCCTTTTCAGCCCGTATGCCTTCCAGAAGGCTTTTACCATGAGACAAAGGATGATGTCTTCGTGTCTGACTATAGCGTTGCAACAGGGTTTCTTCGTTAGCTTCAAGGAAGATGATTTCGTGTTTGTATCCATTTTTTTTTAGAGATTCAAATACTGATGCATACTCTGAGAGAAAACCTTTTTCTCGCAGGTCCATCACAAAGACCAGTCCTGCAATTTCAGCGACCCTTTCGATTGGTAGTTTTAAAAACTCTGGAAGAAGGACAACCGGCATGTTGTCGACACAATAGAACCCTGCATCTTCAAATGCTGCAATTGCAGTGCTCTTACCAGAACCAGAACGCCCACTAATAATGATTATATTTAAATTCGTCACTTTAAATCATCTGAGCTGTTTAAAATTCTTCGTCTTCCTCCTCAATTACGGAAACGATTTCATCTCTATCTGCGGCATTTAGCAGTCTTTCCCTGAAAAGTTCATTTTTAAGAGTCCTGGAAACCTGAGCAAGTACTTTCAAGTGAAGACCAGTTGAATCTTCCGGTGCTACTAGAAGAAAAAAGATGTGGGTCGGCTTACCGTCAATAGATTCAAAGTCGACGCCCTGGCGACTTAGACCAAACCCGAGAACCAGAGATTTAAGATCATTCAGTTTACCATGGGGAATCCCGATGCCTGCCCCTATGCCGGTACTTCCAAGCCGTTCTCTCTCCATGAGCACACGTACAAGATCCTTATGATTTACACCGGAAATACGGGCTACCGGTGCTACAAGTTCTTCGAGAATTCCTTTTTTGTCTTGTGCTTCAAGATCAGCAAGAATCGCTTCTTTGTGCAAAACATCAAGAATTTTCATTTCAATTTCACCAACAAAATTATATTTGGACACAGATTTTCACAGATATCCACAGATATTTAATATGTGGAATAAATCACATTAGTTCGTGAAAACAAAATGATACTGGTTGTTTTTTGCTTAAAAGTTTTTTTAAAAACTTGTTTTACGCCGCGGCGGATTAAGTTTTTGGACTAATAAAACGGTTAATCATCTGTGTTCATCCGCGTCTATCTGTGTCCATAAAATTGGAATGTATATCAGCTGCTTGGCTGAATCAGTCCATAATGACCATCATTGCGTTGATAAAGGACGTTGATTTTCTCGGTTCTGGCATTTGTAAATACCAGAAAATTATATTTTACAAGGCTCATCTGCATAACCGCCTCTTCAACATCCATTGGTTTATATTCGATATTCTTAACCCGGACCTGCTTTTCAACTTCATCATACCCGTGATTTATATCTTCATCCATAATTCCTTTTGAAATAGTTCTCGATCCAACTCTTCGTTTCTTAATTTTTTGTTTATTCTTTTTTATCTGTTTTTCTAGTTTGTCCATAACTATATCTATTGCTGAGTACATATCGCCTGTTTCTTCTTTGCCGTTTATAGTTAATCTATCGCCAATAATATTGATTTCAGCTATGTGACGAAACTTTTCAACTAAAAGAACAACATTTGCTTCCGCAAGATTGTCAAGTAATTTATCCAACCGATTAAGTTTATTTCGAACGTATGACTTTAAATTTTCTGAAGAATCAAGATTTTTAAAAGTAACAGATGTCTGCATGCAAAAACCCTCCTATAATAATTTGCGTTTACTTGACGAAAGTACTCCCATCACTTCTCGATATTTGGCTACGGTTCTACGGGCAATATTGACATTTGACTCCTTTAAGATTTTCGTGATTTTTCTATCGCTATAAGGTTTTTTTGGATCTTCTTTTGCAATTAGTTGTCTTATCTTTTCCTGCACGCTTGCAGATGCAATTGCCTCGCCATGGAGGCTTTTTATAGAACTATTAAAAAAATATTTCAATTCAAAAGTACCCTGTGGTGTATGGGCATATTTGTTTGTTGTCACCCTGCTAATTGTAGATTCATGCATGCCTATATCCTCAGAGATATCTCTTAATACCATTGGTTTTAGGTATGCTACACCGTTTTCAAAAAAATCTTGCTGAAACTTCAATATGCTTTCCATAACCTTATAGATGGTCTTGTGACGCTGATGGATACTTCTGATAAGCCATGTCGCCGCACGCATCTTATCTTGAATGTAATCTTTTGTCTTACCTGAAATTCTTTCACGCTGACTTATGGTATTCTTGTAAAAGGGATTAACCCGAAGTTTTGGCATTCCATCGTCGTTTAATACTATCACGAAATCTTTTTCATATTTATAGACGAAAATGTCGGGATTGATATATATCGGTTCTTCATCACTGAATTTTCGCCCGGGTTTTGGTTCAAGCCCTTTGATAACATTAACTGCCGAAATTATATCTTCCATACTTGCTTTTTGAGCCTTGGCAATGGCCTTGTAATTTTTATTTTCAAGATTGCTGATGTGATTGGTAATGATATCGGTTACGATATTATCCTCAAAGCCTAAATGCTTTGCCTGAATAAGGAGACACTCACGTAAATCTCTAGCACATACTCCAATCGGGTCAAAAGTTTGCATTAAGGATAAAATCTGTTCTACTTGTTCAGGCGAAGAATTACTCGTGTCTACAATCTCTTTTAAAGATATATCTAGATATCCGTTTTTATTAAGATTGCCGATAATTAGGCTACCTATCTTTTTTTCTTCCTCTGTAAGTGATGACAGAAGCAATTGCCAAAGAAGGTGTTCACTCAGAGATTCTTTACGTGCTGCAAAGGTTTCGAACTGGGGCAAATCCTTTCTTTCGGATTCAAAATGGATTCTACCGGATGAACTGTATTCATTAATATAATTACTCCAGTCGATTTCATCACGCATTTTTTCTTCAATTGTGACCTCTTTTTCCGGAGATGGGTCAATAGATTCGGTTTCGGATTCCTTATCCGACCGTTCTTCCGTAGCAACTTCTTGAATCTCTTCCAGAGCCGGATTTTCCTCAAGTTCTTGCTGTATTGTATCCATAAGCTCAAGCCTTGACAGCTGTAATAGCTTAATAGCCATTTGGAGCTGTGGGGTCATGATCAGCTGCTGGGTTAACTTGAGTTGTTGTCTTAGTTCTATTACCATCTTATAATTTGAATTCTTCCCCTAGATATATGCGCCGGGCGATCTTGCTTGAAGCTATTTCATCCGGAGAGCCTGATTCAATAACCTTTCCATCATTTAGTATATACGCTTTATTGCAGACTTCAAGAGTCTCCCTTACATTATGATCAGAAACAAGGATTCCGATACCTCGCTTTTTAAGGTGACCTATTATTTTTTTAATATCGATTACTGCCAAAGGATCTATCCCGGCAAATGGTTCATCCAAAAGAATGAAGGATGGATTTGTTGCAAGTGAGCGTGTGATTTCAAGGCGCCGCCTTTCGCCACCTGAAAGTAAATTGGCCTTTTGTTTTGCAAGATGTTTAATGCCCAGTTCGTTAAGGAGAGAATTTGTGCGATCCTCTTGCTCTGATTTAGAAATGGGCAATATTTCAAGAATTGCCATAATATTTTGTTTTACAGTAAGTTTTCTGAATATTGAAGGTTCTTGAGGTAGGTAGCCGACCCCTTTTCGCGCCCTTATATACATTGGGCAATCCGTGATATCTTCATTTCCCAGGAAAACTTTTCCACCATCAGGCTTTACCATTCCAACAGTCATATAGAAAGTAGTTGTTTTTCCAGCACCATTTGGACCGAGAAGACCAATAACATCACCACTTTTAACTTCCAGGTTTACAGAATTTACAACTTGCCTTCCATGATAGGTCTTGACCAAATTCTGAAGAGATAATGTTGTCATATACTATTTTATACCCTTTTCCCCGGAATATATCAAAGCTTCAACACGTTTATCGCTGTCACTTTCAACTTGTATTCGCCCACTATCTCGAAATAGAGTTATTTTCGAACCCGAAATAGAATTATTTCCATCTATTATCTTTGAATTAGCACCTGACAAAACGACAGTCCCTGTCGCTGTTGTGTACACCGCATGTTCAGTCTTCATGGTTCTATTATCGGATTCTATTGTTACGTTACCGTTTGCAACTATCTTTTTTATTGATTCCTCACTTGCAACAATATTTTTATTATTATTCAAACCTTCATTAAAATAAATCTTTAGTTTGTTTGCCGTTATCACTGTAGTTCCTTGGACTGCTCTGACATTTCCAATAAATTCAGCGTAACCGGCCTCGTTGTCAGAAATCAGTTTATCGGAAGTAATAAAGATCATTTCGTCTTTAGTATCATTGCCGGTATCTAAAGATTTATCATCAGCAAATACAATTGCCGTACTAAAGGTTGTTCCCAATATAAACAATGCAGTAAAAAAAGCAAAAAGGCGGTAAATAATTTGATTATAGCGCAACATTTTTTCTAAAAGTCCCTTCAACTTTGCCTTCAAGCAAAGTTTGTTTCGTCTTTAAATCAAAAATCATGGAGTCGGCAATAAAATAAAATGAATTTCCGGTAATTTGTACTGGAACTTTTGTATAAATTTTACGATTTTTGTTCTCATAATAAAGATTTTCAGTTTTAAGCTTATAATTTCCATTTGTTACAACAACATTACCTGATGTTTCAATGTCATTTGAATCTATTTTCAAAATTCCATGATCAGCTGTAAGATAAACTTCACTTTCATCTTTAAGGAAAAAAGTTACTGATAGATCCTTAAAAATCGCCTGTTTTTCTGAATTCATGTACTGTGCTGAACTTGCGTCAAGGCTCCATTCTTTTATCCCATTTCGTATTGAAGTTTGATGAACCCTGTTGATTGATAAACTTGCTTGGTTTTGAAACGATAAAATGGGATTTTCAATTTTGTTTAAAATACGCCGATAACCAATAAAAGACGCAGTTATTAAACATAATGTTATGACAATAATTGATAATAAAAAAAGTTTTAACTTTTTGGATTTTTTTTTATCAAAAAAAAGCATTAGTACAGATCTCGTTAAGTCGTCGAGTAGTTGAGTAGTTAACCACTCAACTATTTGACTATGTCTGTAGTAAAACGTTTCAAGCTTCTTTCCCAAAGCCCTTGGGCTTTCAGTATTGCCTCGCAAACTTCTCTTACAGCCCCGGTTCCGCCTTTTTTCGATGTAACCATATATGCATTTTTAATGATCATATCGTGGGCATCAGCTA
>SDBT01014797.1_pt1 | contig 12416 bp, 9 predicted proteins | sample 2277101 | NCBI WGS metagenome assembly SDBT01 (sample SAMN10404973, study PRJNA504765) | marine sediment metagenome | isolation source: marine sediment core GS10_PC15, 103 cmbsf | place: Arctic Ocean: Southern Knipovich Ridge | collected 2010
GGTTATCTCGAAAGGGTCATGCACACCAGGGCGCGGGCGAATGTGCTCGTGGACAAAGCGAACCTGACGAGCATACGTACGTCATTGCAGATGTACGCTATCACCAACGATGGAAAGTTTCCCGAGACACCGGAAGAGCTTGCCCAGCAGGGCGGGGTCCCCGCAAATTATCTGTTCCTCCCGAGCGATCCGGCGACGGAAAAACCGCACGCGTATGTATACATACCGGGGCAGAACCAAACCATGCCCAGATCGAATATTCTCCTCTACGAAGCTACTCCGAACAGCAGCGGTAAGTGTCACGTCCTTCGCCTCGGGGGGGCAGTTGATCTGCTCTCGCCCGAACAGATGAACCTCGCCGTCGAGCAGACCTACCAGAGCATTCCGTGATTCTCGTGCGCTATCCGCCCGCCGGGTTCTCGATCCAGATGGAATAGCATTCTCCGCACAGATGAATCGTCAAGCGGCGATAGACCTGGTCCTTCAACTCCTGCTCTGACAGTTCCTTCATTTGGTCTATCAGGCGCTCGATCTCCGCGCTGATGTCCATCTCGCCGCTGAGATAATCGACGTCGAGGTTCGGGGGTGTCGGGTCCGCGAACGCCTCCATCCGAACCACGTAGAACGCCCCCTCCCCCGGGTGCAGCTGAGCACCACAACGGTGACAGAACAAGTGAATGTGATCCGATTCGCCCATCGAGTGGATTTTAGCAGGGACTCAATAGCAGCGCGGTGATAATTCCGCTGAGGTTGCTCTGGCCTCTGTCGGCCACGCACAGGGGAGGCGATTATTCCCGAACGTGCCCGGACCCCATGACGATCCATTTGTAAGTCGTGAGGTCCTCGGCGCCCATCGGACCGCGCGCGTGAAGCTTGTCGGTGGATATCCCCACCTCCGCACCGAGCCCGTACTCGCCCCCGTCGCTGAAGCGCGTGGAGGCGTTGACCATAACGCTGGCCGAATCCACCCCCGCGACGAAAGCCTCTGCCGCTGCGAGCGATTCCGTCACAATCGCGTCTGTATGCCCGCTGCCGTACTTGTTTATGTGCTCGACGGCTGCATCGAGCCCATCAACGATGCGGACAGCGAGCACCTTATCCAGATACTCGGTGTACCAATCTTCTTCCGTTGCGTCCTTGACGCTCTGGTGGGCGATTAGTTTCTTGGCGGGGGCGTCACAGCGCAGCTCCACCGCGGCGTCGAGGAGGCGGGCTGAAACCGAGGGTAGGAGTTTCTTGGCGATAGCGGCGTCGACGAGCAGCGTTTCCATCGCGTTGCAGACGCCCGGGCGCTGGAGCTTGGCGTTGAGGACGATTGTCTCTGCCATTTCCACATCCGCGTCTGCATGCACGTAGACGTGACAGTTCCCGGTGTAGTGCTTTATGACTGGAACGCTCGCAGCTTGCGTTACCGCACGGATAAGGGCTTCTCCGCCCCGGGGAATGATGAGGTCGATAAGCCCCTGCGCTTTCGCCATCGCCTCCACCATGGCGTGGTCGGTGTTATCGATGACCGTGACGATTTCGCGCGGTAACGAGACCGATTCGATCGCTTCGCACAGTGCGGCGCCGATGGCGAGGTTGGAATGGATCGCCTCCTTCCCCCCGCGAAGTATGCAGGCGTTTCCGGCTTTGAGACAGAGGGCGGCTGCGTCCGCGGTCACGTTCGGGCGTGATTCGTAGATGATCCCGATGACGCCTATGGGGACGCGGCGCTTCTCGATGCGCAGCCCGTTCGGGCGATTGTACGCGGCGATGGTCTGACCCACCGGGTCAACCTGCCCTGCGATCTGCTCCAACGCGCTCGCCATCCCCTCGATACGCGCGTCGGTCAACCGCAGGCGGTCGACCATCGCCTCCGAGAGGGCGAGTTCGGTGCTGCGGGCGAGGTCGGTTTCGTTGGCTCTCTGGAGGTCGGTCTTCTTATCGCGGATCGCCGTCGCGCAAGCCCGCAAGGCGGAGTCCCGCAGAGCACCGCGCGTGCGGGAAAGCACACGCCCCGCCAGGCGAGCGGACTTCGCAAGCTGCTCTATTGTCTTCGTCGCGTCCATGAAGCATCTCCTCGATGCAAGAGAGACTCCAGTATAAGGAATTAGCGGTAGCGGCCAATAGAAAGCAGTAAGTCAAATCCGGAGTTTACTGCGGACAGATGAGCTCACGGAGTCAAAACGCGTGCGGGGCGCTTTTCGATCCGGAAGTGAATGACCGGCGGATCCCCGACGAGTTGAAGATCCGCGTCGGGCGGAAAACGCACTGTTACGGATCGCGAGAGCCAACTCCCCACGGGCGTCTTGTCGTCCTCTCTCAGCATGATGTATGCCTCCACGTCATCCGGGCGGAGCTTCTCCAGATCCTTTTTCGCCCCTTGAACCGTGATTTGCGGCCGCCACTCCAGCGGGTCCTTCTTGACGAGCTGATATTCGTTCCAGACGCCTCCCTTCTCCGCCCACGTGGCCGGACCGGCCGCCCGGACACCAACCGTGACGGTTCTTTCCCCTGTCCGCTGGTCGATCGCAATGGTGACCGAGACGGTTTTTGGCTCGACACGCACGGCGGAGTGAGAGACCTTTGGCGGGATGACCTCGACTTCGCGTGTAAAGGGTTCGCCTGTGGGGGCGTCGCGGAGATCCAGGCGCCGGGTTTTGAGCACGATCAATCCGGTAGCGCCGCCATCCGTTGGGATCTCAGCAAGATCTCTCTGTGTGATCACGAGGTTGACCTCCGCCGGGTCGATTTTCGGTTCGGCGGTCAGCGTGGCGCCCACATAATCCAACTCGACTCTTGCCTTTTGAGTGACCAGCGACTCCAGAGAGATCGAAATCTTCGCCGGAGACGCAGAAAGAATCGTCAAGGCCTCAAAGGAAGGTCCTTCGGAGTTGTTGAGGATATTTTCAGTCGCAAGCTCGTATTCGCCCGCGGATTGAAGGCGTGCGAGGTCGTAGTGGATCAGTTCCATCCTCTTCTCCAACTCTCGCTGGAAGTCGCTGAGGCCCTTGCGGGTGCCCCCGAGCTTGAACGTCACGTTCACCTCAGGGGGGGAGAGGAGAACCATATCGTCGCAGTTCTCAGTAGTCAGTACGATCGTCGCGGCGATGTCGATATCTTCCGTGACGGTCATGTCCGCGTAGATCCACACGAGCAGGGAGATCGTTGCGATGAAGAAGAAATCGCGCACGCCCCCCAACCACCATTGGGAGGTGAAGCGTTGGGCCACGGGAGTGTAGAGCTTGATCTTGGTCATCAGGGTCCGGTGGTGGATTTTCTCTTGGCCTTGCGGCGGCGAATCAGTTGCTTCGGGGTCAGAAGACCCAGGAGCATTTCGCGCAGGTTCCCCACCTCAAGCCCGATATACAACTGTCCTTCATACGCCAGCGACACCCGCCCGGTCTCTTCGGAGACAACGAGCACGATGGCGTCGGATTCCTGCGCCAACCCCAGCGCCGCCCGGTGCCTGCTGCCCAGCGACGGATCGACGTCTTCGCTCTCGGCGAGCGGGAATTGACACCCCGCCGCCGCGACTCGCCCCTCGCTGACAATCAAACCCATATCGTGCAGGGCGCTGCCCGGATAGAAGATAGTATTCAACAGGTTGCCCGTCACGTCCGCGTCGACGGTTGTACCAGTTTCCATCAGTGCTCCCAGGCCCACCGTCCGCTCAATGGCCATGATCGCACCGATCTTATTGCGCGAAAGATAACTTGCGGATTCAACAATGGCTTCAATCATCTCTTCAAGTTCGCTCTGCATCCCGCGAAACAACCTGGTCTGCCCGATCTGGATCAGCGCCCGCCGGATTTCAGGCTGGAAGGCGACCATCGCGGCGACGAAAGCAAACAAGAGGAACTTTCCGTAGAGCAGCTCCAACCGCTCCCACCCGAGCTCTTCCTTCCCCAGGTTTCGCGGGAGAAGGGAGATGACGACATATACCCCCACCATCACCAGCGCCATCCCCTTGATCAATCTCGCTCCCCTGGTTCCGCGCAGAAAACGCGTGACCCACCAGACGATTACACCGATCAGCAGTAACTCAAAGGCAACGACGATGGCGTTGTAGGTCGTAACGCGTTCGAGGTATTTCGTGATGGCTCGGATCAGCTCGTCCATGGTCCGTCCGCGTGCGCACAAAGGCGCTGCTTGGGTGCGTATCTTATCTTAAATATTCGACAGTTCTCCCGCGCACACTGTAGCCCAACAGTGCGGATTTTTTCGTTCCAGCACGGCGCGGACGATCGATCGTCACCAGAGAGACTACCCGCTTATCGCGGAATCTATGGCGCGCACCACCTTCAACCCCGCAACCACCTGCCCAACGTCGTGGACGCGGAAGATGCTCGCACCTTTTTGATACCCCATCAAGCATGCTCCTATCGTTCCTCCCACTCGCCGGGTGGGTTCGTCCTCCCCGGTCAGTTCGCCGATGAACCGTTTTCGCGAGGGACCGATCAGTACCGGGCAACCGAGCGCGAGCAGGTCGCCCAGCCCCCCCAGCAGCGCCAGATTGTGCTCCAGCAACTTCCCGAACCCGATGCCCGGATCGACGATGCAGCGGTCCCTGGGGACGCCCGCCCCCGCGGCCGCTTCCAACCGCTCCGCAAGGAACTGGCGCACCTCGCCCACCACGTCCTTGTACGTCGGGTCGGCCTGCATAGTTTTGGGCTGCCCGAGCATGTGCATCAAGACGATAGGGGCGCGGTAAGAGGCGGCGAGGGGGAGCATTTCCGGATCGTCGCGCCCCCCCGAGACGTCGTTGATGATGCTTGCCCCCGTATCGAGGGCGAACTGGGCAACTTCCGAGCGGGTCGTGTCGATGCTCACAATCGCACCGAGGTCCGCAAGACCCGGGAGCACTTCCCGCAGGCGGGCGATCTGCTCCTGGGGGGAGATTCGCTCGGACCCGGGTCGGGTGGACTCCGCCCCCACGTCAATTATGTCCGCCCCTTCGGAGACCATCGTTCGGGCCTGCTCGATACCCGCACAGGGATCGAAGAACTTCCCGGCGTCGGAGAAACTGTCCGGGGTGACGTTGAGCACACCCATCACGAAGCACTGATGGTTCTTGTGCGAGTTCAGAATTGCTTCAAGCGCAGCGGGCATATCAGAATTCAAACGCGAAGAAAAATCCGTCGCTGTAGGTAAGCATCGACTTCAACAATCACGCTCTCGTGCAGGGCTTCATCCCACCTCCGGTACGGTCCCGGCGGGGGGTTCGGGGAGAGGCGGGCTGTGCGTGACACCGGGCGTGGGCTTTTTCGATTTAGCGTGTTCGGCCTCGAGCAGATCGTCCACTGTGGGTTTGTCCAAGGGCTCACCCTTGATGATCCGCGTGACCTCCTCGGCGGTGAGAGTTTCATATTTCAGGAGCGCCTTGGCGATCGCGTCAAGCACATCGCGTTTCTCTTCAATAATCTGGCGGGTCGCGGAGTACGCCTTGTCGATGATCCCCTTGACCTCGGAGTCGATGATCTCGGCGGTCCTATCGGAGTACTCTTTTCCCGAGAGATCCATTGGCATGATTCTCTTGTCTTCGTTGGCGTAGTTTATGGGTCCGAGGCGCTCGGACATGCCCCAGTCCAGGACCATTTTCTTGGCGATTTCGGTGGCCTGGGCGATATCGTTCTGCGCCCCGCTGGACAGATCGTCGCAGAATATCTCCTCCGCCAACCGCCCCCCGAAGCAGACGCACAGCAGGGCATGGCAATACCTGCGCGTGTAGAGGTAGCGGTCCTTTTCGGGTAGCGAAAAGGTCGCTCCGGCCATCAGCCCCCGGGGAATTATCGAGACCTTGTGGAGCGGATCGGCGTCGGGGACGACGGACTGGACGAGGGCGTGCCCGGCCTCGTGATAGGCGGTGATCTCCTTTTCCTTTTCGTCGATAACGCGGGATTTTCTCGCCCTTCCCCACCGGACCTTATCCCGGGCCTCTTCCAGGTCGCTCTGTTCCACGAACTCTTTGTCCAGCATGGTGGCGGCGATGGCGGCCTCGTTGACCAGCGCTTCCAGGTCCGCCCCGCTGAACATCGGGGTGCCCCTCGCCAGGCGTTTCAGGTCCACGTCCGGTCCGCCCTTGATCTTGTGGGCGTAGATCTGCAGGATCTCGCAGCGCCCCTTCAGGTCCGGAAGCGAGACGCTGATCTGGCGGTCGAAGCGACCCGGGCGGGTAAGAGCGGGGTCCAGGATGTCCATGCGGTTCGTGGCGGAGATCACGATCACCTGGTCGGACGTGTCAAAACCGTCCATTTCCACCAGGATGGCGTTGAGGGTTTGTTCTCTCTCATCATGCCCCCCGCCGTTGAATCCAAGACCGCGGCGGCGCCCCACTGCGTCGATCTCGTCCAGGAAGATGATGCAGGGGGAGGACTCCTTAGCCTGCTTGAAAAGGTCGCGCACCCGCGAGGCTCCGACCCCGACGAACATCTCCACGAAATCGCTACCGGAAATGCTGAAGAAAGGCACGTCGGCCTCGCCCGCGATCGCCCTGGCCAGCAGCGTCTTTCCGCATCCCGGTTCCCCGACCAGGAGCACACCGCGTGGGATCCGCCCGCCAAGCCGACTGAATCTTCCCGGGTTCTTCAGAAACTCGATGATCTCCCCGACCTCTTCCTTCGCTTCGTCGATCCCCGCGACGTCATCGAACGTTACCTGCGACTGCTCCTTCGTCACCACTCGGTGTCGCGAGCGACCAAAGCTGCCCAGGAACCCGCCCCCGCCGGCGGCGGCTCCCAGACGGCGAAACAGCAGGAACCAGATCAAAAGGAAAACCACCACGAGCAGAAGCAGTTGCGGGAGAAGCCCGGCCCACCACGCCTCCTGGGGATAGTATGCCTGCGCCGGATAATTGTTCTTCCGCAGCGCGGCGTCAAGCCGTTTACCAAAGTCCTCTTCCGCGAATGCGTAATCGTAATCGACATAGAACTTGCGCGCTTCGTCAGGTTTGAGGCGGGGCGTGTCCGGGGTGTTCTCACCCTCGATCCGATTTCGCTTGACGATGATCTTCCCCGTCACCTGCCCCGGAGAGTTCTCCAGATACGTCCAGAACTGACCGATGGAGATCTCGCGACGGTTCTCCATGGACCGTGAGAACAGCGTCATCGCGAGCAAACCCAGACCCACGATAATCACCCAGCCCATCAGCGATCGGTTGAAACGCCGGGGCGTCTGCGGGGGCGTCGGCTTCTCGTCAGGTTTTCCAGGGTTCGGTTCGCTCATATACGCGCATCCGCTATCTGACCTTCACACCACTCCATCATACTGATGCATCGGTAAGAAGACCAACCGAATCAAGCTATTGACGACCGCCGATTTTCGGTTGTTCGTGCGCGAGGCCCAAACAGGACAGACCCCATGCCCAGGAGGATTCGTTCGACAATCAGATGCAACCTTACCACTCAGTTTCCATCGTTTCTACGATCCGCCGGGCCAATCGGTTGATGACGGCTTCAGACCCCTGAAAAAAATCCTCTCCCAATGGTTCGTGAGGGATGTAGACATCGGCCACACGAAAGTCGGTGTATTCGGTGAGCACCTTCCCGCTTCTAAGGTCCTTCCACGTGAAGGATACGTGGAACGTCGCCTCCAGCTCGCGAGGCCGCCCTGTCTCCGGGTTCTTGCTCAGGACGCGCTGTTCGATTCCGTCGATCTTCCCGGTAAGTTCCGTGTCCGCTCTGGGTTTTGCGGTGACCTTATAGGGCGTATCCAACTCGATCCGCTCGATCAGCGCATGGGTCAATCGCATTTCCAGTTCGCGCCGATACACATCGCGACCCCGACTCCAGATCGGGACGTGCACCGTCTTGACGTCGTCGCGATAGAGGCTCTTCGTCGTGTAAGGAGCGCAGCCGGACAATGCAACCGTCACGGTCGTCAGGAGCATGAGCAAGAGTGGAACTCTGAGGGTTTTCATTTTTTGGTTCTACCTTTCAAGGTTCGGGGCGGGTTGTTTGCGCGAACCGGAGACAACCGATCCCAGACGTGGCGCGCCGATGGGCTCCGGGTTTTTCGGGGCAACTTCGCTGAACCGGCGCAGCGCGTCTCGAGCGTCGACGGCCCAGGTGGTCTGAGGATATCTATCGAGTACCTGTTTGTAGTAGAACACGGCCGCTGATGGGCGCTTCGTTCGCTCGTAGAACTCACCAGCGAGGTAGAGTCTCCCGGCGAGGTCGGCGAGGATCTGCTTGAGGATACTCTCGACGTTCACCTTTTGGGCGATCGCGGGATAGTTCAGAGCGAAGGTCTCGAATCGTTGCTGGGCGTCCAGCAGCGCCGTATCGTCGAACGCGAGTCCTTTGTACCCCGAATACGCCGCCCGCGCCGCCTGCAGCATCGCGTATCCCGCCTTCGGAGACTTACCGAACAGCGTCAAAAACGCATCGTACGCGTCGGTGGCTTCGACCCACTGCTGCTTCGCATAGTGATAATCGCCGATGCGCAGGAGCGACCTCTCTGCGATCTTCGTACCGGGGGCATGTTCGGCGATCCGCGTGAGCATCTCCAGCGCTTCATCCTTAGCAGGAAGCTTGATGAATCCGAGGACGATTCTCTTGGCCCCGCTCAGAAGGGCCCCGGCCGCCTCGAACTCATGCTGAAGCGCCCTATCACGATAGCGACCGTTCGGAAACTGATCCAGCTGTCTCTCGAACCATTCGTAGGCCTGGTAGTATCGCCCTCTTTCGAGTTCTGCTCTTCCGGCGAGTAGACAGACTTCCTCATAATTGCGGTGGCCGCCGTACCTGGCGAGGAATTTCTTAGCCGCCTTGACGCATTTTTTATATCGGGTCGTGTTCAGCAGCTCGCGCACCAGCGCCAGTTCGCTTTCGGGGGTTCCCGTTCCCGGTTTCACCACAGGAACCCACTTCCCGCCTTTCCACTCGTGGGCATCCTGTGCGCAGAGCGGAGAGGACGCCGCGGCGAAAAGCACGGCGGCACTGATCAGAGCGAGATACCAACAATAGGGTTTCTTCATGGACGCGCGTCTCAATTGGTTGCGCCTGAAGGCGACACACGTACACCCTGCAGATCGGGCTTGTGTAGATTATACGCTCGCGGAATCACCCTGCAAGCACCCCCTTGGAAGCCGGAGAAATTGACCCTTTGGCGGGGTGAGAGAATCGGGTGGGCTCCGCGGGGAAAAACCTCACTCACCCAACAGTACCTGAGAAGTTGACAGGACCCCCGCCGGCGAGGAGGATCTGTCCTATCAGTAGGAACTTGCAGGAGAAACGCGTGAACGATCCGTTGCAGACTATTCTCGATGGCGGGCTGGTCGCCATCATCCGGTCCGATTCTTCCGAGGGGTTGGTGGAGGCGGTTCAGGCGTTGGCGGCCGGTGGGGTCAAGGCCATCGAGATCACGCTGAACACACCCGGAGCGTTGGAGGGGATATCCGTCCTCGCCAACCAGAGCGATCGAGAGTTTCTAATCGGGGCCGGGACAGTCCTTGACGGAGAATCGGCGAGAAAGGCCATCGACGCCGGCGCCGAGTTTCTCGTCTCACCGCACGTCTGTCTCGAAGTTATCGAGACGTCGAAGCGCTGCGGAAAGGTCGTCTGCCCGGGAGCGCTGAGTCCCACAGAGGTCCTCACCGCCTGGGAAGCGGGTGGGGACATCATCAAGGTATTCCCGGTAGCCCGGGTCGGGGGTCCGAGCTACATCAAGGCGTTGGCCGGACCCCTCCCGCACGTGCGAGTCATGCCAGTCGGCGGGGTCAACCTGGAGAACATCGCGGCGTACATGGAGGCGGGTGCGTGCGCGGTGGCGATGGGCGGTCAACTACTGAACCCGATGCTAATCAAGCAGGGTGAGTGGGAGAAGATTGCGGAGGCGGGAAGGCGATGCATGAGCGCGATTGCAGAGGCAAGGAACGCAGGCTGAATCGCCCGGTTGCGCGGGGGAGAACCTATCCAATCGCGATAGGAGGTATTGCATCTCCCCTGGTGGAATGTGTATTATTTGCTATTGAAGCGTGCGCTGTCTCCTGCGCAAGCTTCCGTCTGCCGCGGTTGAATTCCCGGGGCCGGCGTCGGGCCCTTGGAGGCGTCCAAGGGATTCAGAGCCCGGCGGCCCGAGTGGGCGACGGTTGGGCAAGCCCTATTGAGGAAGGAGGTGATTCATGGAACAAAATTTGATAGGTGGCCTGCATTAGGCAGGTGACGCGCCTGCCCTAATGCAGGCACACAGTATTCACACCGAGCCCGGGAGTTGTGTACGCGCCCCGGGCTCGGCGTTTTCTTGCGGGCAGGGCGAAGCAAAGGGCAAAAAGCTTATCGGGAGTGCTTTCCCCGCAGCCTTCCATCATCGCCCTGATTCTCTCAGTGTCTCGATTTCGCGGTGTTCCGTGGGGTTGAGCTTGTGAAAGCTCTCGGGGAACAGTTGGGCGTCGATGGTGAGGGCGGCGTCGAGTTGCTCGCAGACTTTTGCGAGCCTCCCCGCTTCGCAGAGCATTCGTGCGTAAGCGAGTCGCAGGCGTGCGTCGTTGGGATTGCGCTGGACAGCGGCGGACATGTGCCCGAGCGCGTCGTCGGTGGTGGGACCCTGCGGTGCTGCGAGTGAGGCCAGATGCATCGCGATCTCAGCGGCCAGGCGGTGATGCACCCCCGCGGCGCGGTCGCGGTGGGCAGCTTCCAGGGCCCACTTGTAACTTAGCCGCAGATCGCCCAGACGCTCCCGCGCGGATTTTGAAGGAATGGAAGCGTAGAACTTCGCGGCGTCGGCGGCGGAGTGGGGGTCCAGCGGATCGGCGGTGGCCGCTTGACCTGCAATGACCGCCGCCTTCCCAAGCCGCCGTTGCGCACGTGCTGACTCGCTTGCAATAGTCCGTAAAATGACCGGACGGGACACAACGAGACCCACTAGCAGAACGATCACAATCCCCGCGACAGCTAGGGTCCATCGCACGGATGCCCCGGCAAGCCAGGCTGGGGGAGTTACCTGGGCGAGAGAGGCGCCCGCAGCGACCCAGAACACCAGCGCGGTGGCGGGAATCCATAGCGAGAACGTCACCATATTGTGCAGGGCGAAGGCAAAGACCCCGCACACCAACCCCAGGCGAACGATGGGTGCGTCGATGAGTTTGTCCGGTGATATCCGCGATCCGCACCAGGCGGTGAGAAGCAGACAGAGACCGAAGGTGAGAGCAGGCAACAATCCGTCAAGCACCAGCACCGGTGGATCACCCAGAGACGCAAAGAGAGTGCGGGCAATCAGAACGATAAGGGAAAGTCCCGCGGCGATCAGCGCGATTCGCAGTGGACGCCTCTTTGCGCCTTCGCTTTGGTGGGCGAGACTCGAACCGTCGGGGACATTGGGACGAGGTCTGGTCCCCGCGATCAGGATGTAGCCGAGTATCCCCAGGTAAAGCGTCGCACCGGGTAAGCCATACTGCACCGCCGCGTGAACGGGAAAATTGTGGGGCGCCTTGACTTCTTCCTCACCGGCGGCGCGGCGGTGGTGGAGATAGTGGGCGGGGAAGTTACCCGGTCCGACACCCAACAACGGGTTTTCGCGGATGATCCGCGCGGAGGCCTCCCAATAGTACCAGCGGAAGGTCATGGTCTTGGTGGGGAGGCGGTCGTTGATTATACCGTAACCGACCAGAGCCCCCGCCCCGCCGAGTAAGGCGATCGCGGCGATCAGAACGCACTTACCCCAGTACCTTGCAATTCTGCGACGCAGCAGATAGACGCCTGTTCCGCAGAGACCCGCGAGGAGCGCCGCGCCGATGGCGCCCCTGCTGCGGGTGAGCAGGAGCATCCCAATCCCGGCCAGCATCATGAGTGACGTCAGAACGCCCACCAGGATGGGCAGATCGATCTCGCCGCTCTTGCGAGACGCCCCGGTCGCCTTCCAGGAGCGAACCGCGGATGTGAGCTTGGCGATCCCCAGCCCAACACCCGCCCCGCACCCCACGAGCATAAGCGACGCATAAAGGTTCGCCATCGCCAGGAACCCAGTGGGCGAACGATCGCGGACGCGGGCCTCGATTAGCCTCGACTGAGGTGTCCCCTCGCTCCAGCCGAACCGCGAGAGCCACTCGCTTCGGTACATCTCGAACTCGCGAATCCGATCGGGGACCTCGACGGTGATTTGATAAATCCCCTTTATCGCCATCGCCCCCGCCAATCCCCCCAGGAGAATCAACAGCAGAGCGAACCTGCGGCGATCCGTGAAGAGCTGGATCGCCCACCAGGCGACCACCAGCAGGGAAAACTGTTCCAACCACCCGTTAAGGGCGGCGCGCTTATCGGACGCGTAAATCGCCGCAACCAGCGACCAGATCCCAAACGCCAGAATCACCACCGCTAGCTTTGAGCACCTGAGAGTTAATTCTCCTCCTACCCCCGCCCCTAGCAACCAAAGCGCTGCGGCCGCAAGAAGCAGAGTTGCGAAGGTCACTCGGGAGAGTTCGCTGCGATCGGGATTGG
>SDBT01014798.1_pt1 | contig 12416 bp, 11 predicted proteins | sample 2277101 | NCBI WGS metagenome assembly SDBT01 (sample SAMN10404973, study PRJNA504765) | marine sediment metagenome | isolation source: marine sediment core GS10_PC15, 103 cmbsf | place: Arctic Ocean: Southern Knipovich Ridge | collected 2010
TGAGGGCTCTTATGGCTACAATCCGATGATTTTGAGGATCTGAGCCATGTTATTCCAGGGCGGTCTTTCGTATCCTGTTGAACGAATACCAGATGACATTCTCCGTCTGCGTGCTCAGCAGATGAGCATGGGCGATTTTTTGAAGCTCTGGGACATGGTGAGAGAGTAAATTTTTTTGTTCAAAAGAGAGAGGCCCATTTAAAATGGGCCTCTTTAAAGTCTGCTTTGATATTTAATTAAGTAGTAACGGCTTTAGATTTACTGCTTTTGTTATTAAATACATTGATCAAATTTATTCCGATTGTTTTAAGTTTGCAAATAGCTGCTTTAGTGCCACGAGCTATTTTGTAAGGAATTAACCAATCAGATCTCCATATTGAATTTATGATAAGCTTAGATCTTCTAACAGCCTCCTCGGGAGATTTATATTCTTTACCAAGAATTTTTATATCTTTCAAATCAGTTTCTTCAGCGGTTTTTGCAAGTGATATCGTTGCAAAGGCTTCAAAAACGTTTTCCCGTTTTTCATGAGGCTTTACCTTGATGACTATTTTGCGGGCGATCTCAACACAATCCTCATCGGACAATGAGCCTTTTTGATCTGTTTGTTCCTCAATCGCAGTTCTGATCATTTCCAAACAACGCTTAATTTGCTTATTTGTTTTAACCACTAGGTAAATACGCCTTATTGTTAATGCAGTCACTGCTGCAACACCAATTTCGAATACATATGGAGATATTAACAGATTACCCATACTCTTAAGGGACAACTTCATACCGTCTCTCTCTATATTAGGATCATTGTTAATCATTGCTGTCATTGCAAATTGACCTTGGATATTTCCTCGACGCTTACATCGCAATTTATATCGTTTTAATGGTCGAAAAACCCTACAAGATTTATCTATCTTGTGTTGTTGCAGATTATCTGAATCTTCCGTATCAATAAATATAATTTTGCCCTGATCGTCAAACACAATATTTGAAGGATGTGTATCTTGTACTTCTGCATCAAATACAATACTTTTGAGCCCTCGGTAAGTCGTTTCGTCAATGTTCGCAAGCCTTTTATCATATCTTGGTTGAATAAGCGGATCAGTTGTCGTATCCGTAATGACATTAGCTTTGCTTTGATCAACAGATTTTTCTACAACTATAACGTCATGATCCACAAGATCTTTTCTTTGCAAATCAGCATCGTTACCAGAGAGAGGATATAAACCAAGAGCAGACACCCCAAACTTGGCGCCCAAATTCTTTTCTTGTATTGTATCTTCTATACGCTTAGCCCTTGTAACACGTGAAATGTTCTGAGTTGGCCCATGCTTCAAGCTCAATAAATTCTTGCCTACCCATGTATCTTTCAATTCCTCAGCACCACAAATACTTTCTCCTGGCTGATGTATAGCACCCTTTACCACAAAAGGTTTCCCTTCGCCATCCCGTAGGGATCCAGTTAACCAATGAAAACTTTCAAAGGCGCTCCAACTATTGTCAGATTTTATTTTTTCAATGTTAAGGAATTGTTCGTTTTCGCTCCCCGATCCACCTGGTATACTTCCATCCTCAAACGAAACCTTTTTTGCTGATGGTTTAGTGCGAATAGCATCCAACTTGCTCCTTGCTGATCCTCCAGGCAAAGCATATTGTGAAAAACCGTCATTACCCATAGCGCCTAGATTACTTGTAACAAGACAAGCAACAAGCAGGAACATTTTAGTAAATTTGCGATTTATCGTATTTATTGAGATTTTCATAGATTAACCTCCATTATATGTGTTTAATCCTATTTTCTATTTATTCTAATTGTAACATTTTGGCACGGTGTGTCAAGTGGGTAGGGTGTGAAAGAGGCCTGTTTTAGAGGTTTTGGTGAGGGCTCTCATGGCTACAATCCGATGATTTTGAGGATCTGAGCCATGTTATTCCGGGGGTGGGGCTTGCTGAGGGATTGGAGAGGCTAGTTCTTTCTGTATGATTCCATGAGTTGTTGTGCATTACGTACTGCATCTTGTACGTGAGCATTATAGATTTCTGGTGAGTAAAGTTCGGGCTTATGCTGCAGAATGGTCTGCTTCAATTGCTTGAGTTTTTGAGGTGGTATATAGGATATGGTTGAGTGTACACGATAATCTTTTTGTGGCCTGAATAAGATAACATTGTGTTCGGGGCGAATATCGGCAATGACCGAATTAGCTGGATTGAGGGATTTCGATATTTTATCCGCATGGTAGGTCAGTACCGGTACGAGCGATATGGTTGGCAGTGGATAAAGAGGGTATTTTTCTCGATACATAATCGGTGTCCATCCAAAGAACCACAACTCAAAATGGCCAGGAGAGATATCGCGTAGCAATCCTCTTTTTCCATAAACGACTGATGGATTGTTCAAGTTTTTGGATAGCTCAAATTTTTGTGGTGATTTACTTGCGTGTTTTTTAAATCGAGTTACCTTCAGCTGCACTTGGATCAGTTTATCGGGCAGCTTAAATCCCTTTCGTGCACGAAAGACACGGTTTGAGAAAAACTGATTAGGAGAAAAAAGATCGAGCGTTTGAATGTTGTCTCTCAGAGCGTACAGGTTAAATACTTTTTTAAAGAGGGGATCATTTATTAAATAATCAGTATCGGTAAGAATGGGGGTCCCTAGGAGTACCAGTTCGTCAACCTGTAGCTTAGACTTTGGAAATTCTTTTTGGTGCACCAATCCAAGATTAAGAAGTACGTTTCCTCCGTGGCTATAGCCTAAAAGACGAATTTTTATGATAGGATTATCATACTGTTTGGTTACGTTGATAATTTCTTTTTCAAGCGACACAAATCGGTCCTTTGCATCTAAGTATCGTCGTTTTTGACTGAGCAAACCAGTCCAGCCAAATGTATAATAATGACTTGTTTTTTGTAGGCCATAATGTTTGTTCACTTCTTCAATGATGAATGAAAGACTCGCAGAGGGATTGTCAGTGGTGTTGGTTGCATCTATTTTGTGTAATCCGATCCGTTGCATAGCTTGATTTTTATAAAAGAATGAGTCTTCACGCATAAGCTCTACTGTTTTTTCATATAACGTGCCCTCAATCTCATCTTTGACGAACAGCATGAAATTGTTCCACGATATATGTGGCTTAATGCTCATTATGCCGTGCACAAAAACATTCAACCACACCTCTTGAGAAGATTTTTCTTGGGGTGGTACGTTGACCGTCTTTTCGTTGGGCGAATACAGTGCTGAAAGTTTCAGCCCAATAAGCAGAGTAGCGATCAAATACGTATATATTTTATTATGGAATATGTTCTTCATACTTATTCCTATATTTCTAGCCAGTGTTTCAGATAGGTCTCAACCATATCTTCACCTTTTATACTACACGATTTTGCCGATTTTTTCAATTTGAATTTGCAGATTAAGACATGTTTGGGCCTTCATTTAAAGGGTAATATAGCAAAAAGCAGCTAGGAATGTAGTTTTTGGGGGTGCGGGCAAATGCTGCTGATAGGAGATTTGCATGTCCAAAAACCACCATTCTTGTATGAATTGACCTAATTTCTATAGATTTTAGGGGATTGATCTCAATAGTACCGTAAGGGAGGATAGTATGAGTATGTGGGGCTGGATTATCAATATAGTGATTTTAGGGCTTATATTCCTTGTTGTGTGGTTTTTCTTCGGACATCGCATACGAAAGCTGGGGTAGTTATGGCTCAAAAAAAGGTAGTTTTTAAGATTGTTGGCATGCATTGCGCAAGCTGCACTGTAGCGATAAAGCAGGCGCTTGAAAATCATCCTGGAGTGAAGGATTGTACAATTAGCTATTCTGGGCAAGAAGGGACGGTTACCTACGATGCGGATAAGATTGAAGCTGGTGAAATACAATCTATTGTAGAATCGCTCGGGTATAGCGTTGTAATGCCTGACGATGAACGAAAAGAGGGGCATCACGATATGCATGCGGTGAGCTCGTTGCAGGGACGTGAGCTTGCCCGCATGAAGACCAAGCTTGTTGTCAGTATGGTTGGATTGGGCTTATTGATCGCCAATGTTTTTCTCTCCCATTTTTATCCATGGCAGTATTCAGAATGGTTTGCTTGTGTTGTGGCAACGATTATTCAGTTCTGGGTAGGATCGCGATTTTATGTGAGTACCTGGCGAGCTCTAAAATATCGTGCAGCTAACATGGACACGTTAATTGCTCTTGGCACATCAGTTGCCTATTTTTATTCCGTATTTACGTTACTATTTGAACAATTTATGCGTAGTGCTGGTTTGCCCACATACCAATATTTTGATGCATCGGTTGCGATCATTACCTTTATTTTATTGGGAAATTATTTAGAAGCACGTGCAAAAAAACGGACATCACGAGCAATAGAAAAGTTGATGGATTTGCAGCCAGATATAGCTCTTGTTTTTGTCAATAGGGATGGTAAGGAAGTATGGGAGCAAAAGGCGGTTGATCAACTGAAGATAGGAGACGTTCTTCGTCTTTCTCCTGGAGATCGAATTCCTGTTGATGGTATGATCATTAGCGGATCCTCGTCGGTTGATGAGAGTATGGTGACAGGGGAAAGCAAGCCCGTATCAAAAAAAGAAGGCGATGCTGTGATAGGGGCGACGATTAATAGTTCCGGATCATTTGAGATGAAGGCAACAAAAGTTGGTTCAGATACCATGCTTGCCAAGATTATTGATCTGGTTAAAAAGGCACAAGCATCACGTGCACCAGTCCAAAAAATTGTTGATACAATATCCTCTATCTTTGTGCCAACGGTTATTGTCATTTCATTGGTAACGTTTCTTGTATGGTTTAATTGGGGCCCATCCCCTCACATTTTGTATGCCATTGTAAATATGGTTGCCGTGCTTATCATTGCTTGTCCATGTGCACTTGGTTTGGCAACGCCGATGTCTATCATGGTTGGTGTTGGCCGTGGTGCTCTGCAAGGCGTGCTCATTAAAGATGTACAAACATTGGAGCAAGCAGGTTTAGTCACTGCAGTTATTTTTGATAAAACGGGAACGCTAACGCAAGGCAAACAAACCGTGCAAACATTTACCTTGGTTGAAAATGTTGGTGAGTTACTGAAAAAAAAGGGTTGGGAAATACCACTTGATACTCTACCGGAAAACTATCTGTTGGCAATTATTGCATTGGTAGAAGAACGCTCCAAGCATCCGGTTTCTGTTGCGGTACTGAGGTATATAAAGGAGAAGGTGGCTTCATATGATCAATTGGTAAAGGATATGTCTATCAAACAGTTTCAGGCGCTATCTGGACTTGGTGTTCAAGCAACCATTGATGGGCATACAATCACAATAGGATCACAGCGTTTAATGGAGCGAGAAAAAGTGGCGCTTGGTAAGGACGCTACTTCTTGTGCTGATGGTTGGTCGCAAGAAGGCAAATCGGTTTCATTTGTTGCATTTGATCATGAACTCGTTGCGTACTTTTGTGTTGCTGATCAATTGAGACCAACTGCTCGGGATGCAATGAGTCAGTTGAAATCAATGGGAATTAAAACCGTAATGTTAACTGGTGATAATGAGCAAGCAGCTCGTGCTGTGGCTAAACAGGTGAACATGGATGAATTTTTTGCACAAGTATTACCTGAAGAGAAAACGCAAAAAGTAAAGGAACTGAAAAAACGAGGCTACCTTGTTGCAATGGTTGGTGATGGTATCAACGATGCTCCTGCATTAGCTGCGGCTGATGTGGGAATTGCTATTGGAAGTGGTACTGATGTAGCCCTTGAAGCAGCGGGTGTTGCCTTATTGCATAATAACATTGAACTTGTTCCTTTTACGATTAGTTTATCGCGTGCCACGATGCGTAACATACGTCAGAATCTTGTTTGGGCTTTTGGGTATAACATTTTACTTCTGCCGGTAGCGATGGGTATATTGTATCCCATGATGGGTATTATGTTACATCCAATATTTGCAGGTGCAGCAATGGCGTTTTCGAGTTTATCTGTTGTGTTGAATGCTCTGAGATTGAAACGGGTTTCATTATCATAGGATTTTATTATGTTCAAACGAATAACGATGTGTATAAGTGCGTTCTTTCAATGGGTGCGAGTGTTATGGCAACTATTATATGGTGTGTGGCGTGTGTCGAAGCTTCCTACCCCGATCATATCCATTTTTGGTGGTGCACGCATTGCGGGTGATGATTTTTATTTTATCAAGGCACATGAAATTGGAAAGCGTTTAGCTGAACTCAGTGTTTCGGTGCTGACTGGTGGTGGCCCCGGTATTATGGAGGCAGCAAGTTGTGGTGCCATTTTGCCCAAAAAAGGAAAAACAAAGATGATGGGAATTGGCGTTACTGATCTGGGCGAGGGAGCAAATAAATGTGTACAAGAATATTTTGCATTGCGTTATTTCTTTGCCCGTAAATGGTTGTTAACTCGCTATTCATCGGCCTTTATTGTGTTTCCTGGAGGCTTTGGAACACTTGATGAACTTGCTGAGGTGCTGACGCTGATCCAAACGAAAAAACTTGCACGAGTTCCGATTGTACTGTTTGGCGTTGAGTATTGGGCTCATTTCATGAAATGGTTGCAAGATGAAGCGTTAAAGCATGGCACAATAGATAAAAAAGATTTGGAGTTGTTTACTGTTACGGATGACTTAGAAATGATATTTTGCTTGATTCGAGATGAATGTAAGGTGAAGCAATGAAGAAATGGTTTTTAGAGGCCATGCGAGTATTTTGTGTTTCTTTAAAATCAGGATTCCAGTTGATGCGTGGTGTGTATGCATTGTCGCGTCTGACGCAACCGAGTGTTGCAGTCTTTGGTGGTAAGGGTGCATACGAAGAAGGAAAATATGCCAAATTAGCATATGATCTTGCGAGCAAATGTGCAAAAGAAGGAATGTCGGTTATTACTGGTGGTGGACCGGGTATTATGGAGGCGGCCAATTGTGGTGCGTATGAAGCGGCATCAGATAAAAAACGGTGCACGATCGGAATAGGTGTTCGCGACGTAGATGTTGATTTTGTTAATGAATGCGCATCCGTGATACGAGTTGATTATTTTTTTGCAAGAAAGTGGTTGTTGACTCGTTATGTGTGTGGATTTGTTTTATTTCCCGGTGGTGTTGGAACGGTGAATGAACTATTTGAAGTGTTGGATCTTATCAAACTTCATAAAATGAAACGGGTGCCGGTTATTTTAGTAGGAAGCACGTATTGGAAAGATCTCATTGCATGGTATCAACATGCCTTTGAATATGAGTTTATCCATACTCCACCGAACAAGACTTTTATTGTAACGGATGATGTTGATGAAGCTATACGTGTGCTTCTGAGTTCTTGTTAATACGTGTTAGCAACAGTCCAACACAGTACCCGACAAATGAAAGAGCCAAGGGAACCAATGCTTTCGGTGCATCGGTTTGCCAAAATAGCATTGCAATGAAACCAATAAAGCCGCATGCTACAGAAATGATGGCTGCTTTTCTTGATACCGTTTTACTATAATATGCCCAGACAAGTGGTACGAATAAGCAACTGACTGATATTGCATAACTCTCAATAAGAATTTCGATGATGTTTTGTGGAACAACATATGATGCCCCGAGTGCTACAAGGCCTGTAACGAGTGTGATGACTTTGGATCGAGAGAGTTCACAATGTTTACCGAGCCATTTGAAATCAAAATCTTGCGCGAGATTGGAGCTTATTGCGCAAAGAAGAGAGTCTGCTGTTGAAGTAATTGCGGCAATAATTGCGCACAGCGCCAATATGACGACAAACTCACTGGTGAGTATTTCAATGACGGCAATCAATGGACTTTTACCTGCAAGTATTGAAATTCCCATCAATTTTGCTTGCATACCAAAATAGATTGGTACTAATGCGAAAACTACCATAAATATGGCAGTAAGGATGGCTGAAAGAGTTGCAATGCGTTTTGTGCGGGCGGCAAAGAAACGCTGTGCAAGGTCTTGTTCAATTAATGAAAAGAGTATTGGCATGCATAGGGTGGCAACAAGCATATTCATGCTCAAAGGGAGCGTTCCAAACTGTTCTTTTTGTATGGTCATCAGTGACCCCCAATCAAATGATGGTCCATAGAACACGCTGTATAAGAAAATGCCTAAGAAAATGGTTGCAATGATTAACACTTGGAACACATCAGTAATAACAACAGCTTTCAGGCCCCCTACCATGGTGTATATGATTACGAATATCCAGAAGCCTATAAAGACAATTTCATTACCAGCCCCGAGTTTAAGCGTTTCTATAATTGATCTTGAACCAACAACTTGGCCAATCAGAATACCGGTCATGGTGATGATTGAAAGCAATGAAGCAACTGTTTTTAGCGTTGGTGAATTATATTTTTTTTCAAATAGTTCTGCAGTGGTTGCAACTTGGAGCGACTGCAACTTACTGGCGATTCCACTTCCAAGGATGACGAATCCAACAGCCATGCCAACCGTATAAAGCAGCCCATAGAGCCCGTAGAGGTATGCATCTTGCGATGTACCCACGAGCATCCCGCCGCCTATTTGGGTGGCAATGAGCGTGAGTGTAACAGCAAAAAGGCCTAAATTTCTGCCTGCTAAAAAATAATCACTGGTAGTTTTTATTTTCTTAGATGCGATAAACCCAAGCAATGTATAAAAAAGGGTCAGTACTGCAAATACTGCAAAAAATAACGCACTATTCATGGAGAGTTCCTTTAAATACTTTAATTTTTCTTATTATCGTACTGAAAAAGAATGCATAACTAAATAGTTATTGTGCTACTAGTGCGACGATGATGAAAGAAGCGTAAAAGAAGAAACGGGCACAACGCAATCGCTGTGCCCGTTATGTTATTTTCTACGAGCTCTGATTTCATTACTCTCATTCCACGTTTTTAGTTCTTTATAGATTCCTGCGCACCCATCATAAATAAGATATGCAGTTGCAGCAATTATAGGGCCTAGAATTGTTAGTTTTCTGTGCAAATAAAATTTTTTAAAGCCGACCCCCTTACAAAGCCATAGTGCGCATACGAGCTTTGCCGCATGAAATGTGATCTTCCCCGACTTTTTTACTTTTGCTGATACTGCATATGTTGAGGCACTATTCATGCCAAGTGATGCTGCTAAGAGTAATAATAAGAGGATTCTTTTAGTCATCACTATTTCCTTCATCATCATCAATTACTACTTCTTCTGTTATCGGTTCAATGTCATTGTTTTTTTCTACTTCCACTTCTTCTTGCGGTTGTTCTATTGTTTCTTCATTTTGAACGGATTTATCAATATATATAACTTCGGGCTTTTGCTCTGGTTCATCAATAGGAATAGGTGCGCTTTTGTGTGGTGCTGATAGCTCCACCGCTGGTTGTTTTTGAACCGGTTGCTCGGTAGTCGTGGCTTCTTGCGCATCAACTTCTGGTTTCCCCTTGTTCCAGTTTTTGATGACTTTATATATGCCATAGCTGCCATCATAAACGAGATATACTGCGAGTGGAATTATCGCCAGAAATGGTACTCCAGATACTTTTTTTGGATAACAATCTTTGTTGGTTCCTTTGTTGGGACCATAGACGGTGGGATGTCTTAAGTTTTCGATCTTTTTCATGAAAGTATCGTTGTTATTGTCGTTGTCATTTGTAGTAAATGAAATATCCATTAAATTGAGAAACGTTTTTTTACTATAATATGTTATCCACACGGCACCAGATATCTCTGCAAGATTTCCGCCAATCTTGAGCAACTTCCATTTATGGGGATTAATGGCCTTCATGCTGTTTTTTAAAATGCTTTTGAATCCAGGTGTTTCGGGTTGTTTTTCCTGTGCCACATTTGATTTGTTCGATTCTGCTGATTCTGCTGGTACTTGCGCGGTTGAAATTTTTTGTTTTTCAACGTCTGGGCGCTGATGTACCATTACTACATCTCTTGCATGGAGTGAAATAGTACAACCAATGAAAGCGACAGTCATGATGAGATGTTTTATCATAATAGATTCCTCCTAATAAAATTTACTATACTGATTTTCTTAGGATACCAAAGGGAGGAAAAAAGTAAAGCAAAGGCCTTATTTCGGGACGGTCTGTTCTATTTGAAATGGTTGTTATGGTTTTTCGCTTGCTTTGCAAAAGGATACGTTTTTGATACTTTGGATTCGGTTTACGATTCTAATGCCCCTTTCTATGAGGATTTTGAAATGAAAAAGTTACTATTACTACTTTTAACTATAGGGATCACGACCATCGCGATGGCTCCTCCACATGAAGATGAACAAGATCTGGTTGTAAAAGCAATTGGATTTATTATTGATGTGTGTGGTAATGAGGGAGATTCTGATGATACTGAGTTACTGGAGCGCCTTAAAAGGACCGATATTATCAGGGGTAGTGTGCCTCGAGGATATTCACCGGGAGGAATGTATAAGGTTCCTGGATATTTTTTCAAAGAGTTTCCTCCTGCGGGAGCTATTGTAGTGTGGGAAGATGAAGATGAGGGTTTTTTTTGGCTTCATGGCATAGACGAAGAAATGCTTGAGTTTTTAGCAGTAGAGGGGAAAAAGATAAATTTTTTTGACGATACACATACCGTGCGTTTTCAGGCTATAGGACACCCTCACCGTAGTTTCTTATACTCACTGAAGCTTAAAAAGTGACCGTATTGATACTGGCAGAGACTCAATTGCCGGTTTTTTTGTCCATCACATTTCTCTTTTGGTCAATGACAATAGCGGCTTCCTGTGTTACGCTATCATTTCGATCTTGGTTGATTTTCTCATTTGTGTGTAGAGGGTTTTTGGTACAATGCGATCATTGCGATTATGGCTCAATTCTATCCTTTTTTTTCTTGCAGCAAAGTGCGCGAGCTTATTTAAGATAAGCTTTATGCTTGGTTCGTATGCAGCATTTTTTTCTGCTTGCAATAGTGTTGTGCCTTTGTCTGGCGCATTTCTGGGCCTAGGCGGCAGTACGATGGTTTTTATTTTGAGCATTCTTATTCGCATGGTGCTCGATGGTGGTTTATTTCCTTTGTCATACCTTGTTCATTTTATTCCTGGATTGTGTGCGAGCTACTATTGGGCATCACGATCGATCGGGATTCGGCTTCTATTGCCCATAGCATGCATGATTCTTTTTTTGATTCATCCGATAGGAAATGCTGTATGGATATATGCTATGTATTGGCTGATTCCGATTGTGCTTTACTTTGTTAATACGAAAAATATATTTGCTCAAGCGCTTGGTAGTACGTTCACTGCACATGCGGTTGGGTCGGTTATGTGGCTCTATATGATGCCAATGAGCATTGCATTTTGGTATGCGCTGATTCCGGTTGTGCTCATCGAGCGGTTGTTGTTTGCTTTAGGTATGGTAGTATTGCACAAGATTATTTCTTGGGTAATGAATTCAAAATGGGTGTTGGGTAAAAAACGAGTGGTACTTCCAGTATGAAAACGAATGAAATCAAACATTTGGCATGCATTATGGATGGTAATCGTCGGTGGGCAAAACAGCACGGGTGGCTACCATGGGATGGGCATCGAGGTGGTTTGAATGCAGCAAAACGAGTGGTGAACTTTTGTTTAGAACAATCAATTCCATACCTTTCTTTATATACCTTTTCTTTGGAAAATTTTCGTCGACCACAAGAAGAACTCCATTTTTTATTCAACGTGCTGTTTCAAGAAATGAGGCAGAAACTGCTTGATGAATTTATAAAAAAAGGAGTAAGCGTTTCGTTTATCGGTGATCGATCGCTATTTCCCAAAGAGATGTTGCCTGTTTGCCAAGACATTGAAGCGCAAACAAAAGGGCTTTCTGCATTAAAGGTAAATCTTCTTTTTTGTTATGGTGGACAGCAAGAGATTGTTAGTGGTGTCAAATCGATTGCCCGAAAAGTAAAAACAGGCGAGCTTGACCAAGATGCTATTTCTGATGAACTTCTAGAACAACATCTATGGACATCGGGTATCCCAGATCCTGATCTCATTGTTCGGACCGGTGGAGTAAGGCGACTGAGCAATTTTTTTCTGTTTAAGGCCGCATATAGTGAGTTTTACTTTCTTGATTGTTTTTGGCCAGAGATTACGCATACTCATTTGGAAAGCATTGTAGAATCATTTTACACGCGTCAAAGGAATTTTGGCTTATGATGAGAGTAGCAATTTTAGGAGAGGGGGCGTGGGGAACAGCTGTTGCTATGTTGTTAGCAAATAATGGCTATGAGGTAAAAATATGGTGTTATCACGAGGAGGTTGTTGACCAGATTAACGTGCATCACCGAAATGAGAAATTTCTTTCCGACATTGCACTCAATACATCTATTCGTGCAACAACAGATATGAAAGAAGCGCTCTGTGATGCCAAGTGGGTATTTGAAGCAATTCCAGTTGAATTTCTTAGATCTGTATTGCATCAAGCGAAAGAGTGCTTTGACCCAAATC
>SDBT01014799.1_pt1 | contig 12416 bp, 19 predicted proteins | sample 2277101 | NCBI WGS metagenome assembly SDBT01 (sample SAMN10404973, study PRJNA504765) | marine sediment metagenome | isolation source: marine sediment core GS10_PC15, 103 cmbsf | place: Arctic Ocean: Southern Knipovich Ridge | collected 2010
GCTATGGAGCAGTGGCTCGAGAAGCCCAAGAAGAACCGACGCAAGTTCATCGAGTTGCTCGGACGTTACGAGCTGGACTCAATCCTTGAAAACCTAGCTAGTTGGTGATGCATGGTTAAGAAAACCATCGAACAAGTGCAGCAGGAGAATCAAGCTCATTTCATGGAAGGCGGTTCCAGGCTTTCTTACGGTTACCAGATCTATGTGGTCGCCAAGGACACTAAGAAGAACAAGGTATTGCTTGGTGGGCTGGGTGCGATGGGTGTCGGTGAGATGTGGTTCAACATGGATGTTGGACCTGACTCTCAACGTCCTGGTTGGGAAGAAGCTCTTGAGAGAGAAGCCCCGGAGAGAAGCGTATGACCAAGAAGAAGACCAAGAAGAAGACCAAGAAGAAGACCAAGAAGAAGACCAAGAAGAAGACCGTGAAGGCGAAGAAATTCCCTGGCACGACCTTCAAGAAGAAACCGCGTCTTAAGCTGGTGGGAGATTCCTACCAGGCCAACGAACGCGATCTCAAGAAGGTGCGCCGCATCGCTCGTCGTCGTGGCGTCAGCAAAGCCGAGATCATCCGTTACGCCATCACGCTGGTGCTCCAGGTCTACGAAGCCCACGGAAACGGTAAGAAGAAGCTCACCATTGATCTTGGTGACGCTGCATGAGCCTTGAAGACAGGCTCGCTTTCGGGGAGTTCATCCATTGTGAGAAGCGAGCGATGCGTCGCCTGTGGGTAATGCTGCCCCATGAAGAACGTGGAGCCATCGAGAGCAACGTGCGGTTCTACGCACTCGAGGCGACTCGTCTCTACGACCCGACTCGAGGAGCCAGCTTCGAGACCTTCCTCTTCGCTCACCTTCAGAACAGAACGCGTGCTCAAGTGCTCAAAATGTGGGCGAAGAAGAGACGACCTACTGGAGGCTTCGTGGAGTTGATCGACACCCCAGCACTCTCATCAGCTCCCTCGGCTGAGATCTCAGAGCTGCGATTGTGCGTGTCGGAAACCACACGTGAGTTGTTAGATCTGGCTCTCTGTCACAACACTCGCGTGTTGCGGAATGCGTTTTGCAGTCGTTACTACAGACACCGAGTTAGTCATCTCTTGGGGGTTCCGCGGCGGCAGGTTCAGACCGCGGTGCAAGAGCTGCGTCGCGCGATCCCAAAACACATCACCAACGTGAGGTAAGCATGGCTACACGAATGCAGATCGTCCGTCACCTTCCGAACGACACCGCAAGCCGAAAGATCGGATTCACTCTCACGGACGAGCAAGCCATCGAGGTTAAGAAGAACCTCGTAACGGTTGGGAAGGAAGAACGGTTGTTCTTCCAGTTTACGGACACGAAGCTGGTCGATCACTACTATCAGTTGCATCGCATTCTCTACATCAATTTCGAGAGCAACTGGATTCCTCCCACGGTCGAGACGGATAAAAAGGAGGAGGAGAGGGAAGGCGAATGAACGTAGATCTTCGTCAACTCCGAGAGTCGATCCAGAAGGTGCGACACACCTTGTCGAAGGACAAGGCTGTGGAAGCCTACAACTGGATCATCTAGTGCACGAGTCGAAAACGAGGGTAGTTCACTGTCGAAAAAGTGAGTTCGACATCTATATCGGACGACCAAGCAAATGGGGAAACAAGTTCACGCATAGGGGTGGCATCAAAGGCACGACAGTCGTTTCATCGCGACTGAAGGCCATAGCGAAATTCCGGGAGTGGCTTTTGACTCAACCTGAGTTGATGAAGCAGGCGAAGGACGAACTACGTGGGAAAGTGCTCGGTTGCTGGTGCAAACCAAAGGCTTGCCACGGTGACGTGCTTGCTGAGATTGCTGATCGTGAGGTAGGGTGAAAGGAGCCTGCGAGAGCGCGAACTCCCCAGGCTCATGCCACCACGCTTGGAGGAGCGCAATGGACCCTCAAGATAGCACAGAGATTTGGAAGCCCGTTCCAAGTTACGAAGACCGATACGAGGTAAGCAGCCTCGGCCGAGTTCGGTCTCTCTATCACCGTTGGGGGAGACGGAAACAAGCTCGGATTCTCATTGGGTCAGTGCAAGATGGGCGCCGTAGTCATGCACTTGGTGATGGTTCAGGTCATCCAAAGAAACGATGGTGTGTTGCCCGACTTGTTCTGCTGGCCTTTGTCGGTTCTCCAAAAGCGGGTCAAGTGAGTCGTCATTGGAATGGTGATTCATCGAATGATCGACTAGAGAATTTGCGATGGGGAACTCAGAAGGAGAACTACGCAGACGCGGTTCGACACGGAACCGCACCCCGTGGTGTTCGGCATGGACAGTCGAAACTCACTCCAGAAAAGGTGAAGGAAGCTCGCGTGCTTCGAGAAGAAGGTTGGTCGTGGGGGAAACTCGGTAAGTATTTCTCTGTTTGGCCGATGACGATCAAAGCTGCGGTCACTGGAGAAACCTGGAAGCACGTATGAACGTAGATTTGCGTGTTCTTCGAGAAGCCATCCAGAAGGTTCGGCACACGATTTCCAAAGACAAATCGGTAGCTGCTTACCAGTGGATTTTGTTTAGGGACCGGAAAATCACGACCTTTGATGGGAACACAGCGACCATCACCGCCTCAACCATCCCAGAGTTGGAGTGCGCGGTTCTGGGAAGCAAGTTCGTCACGATGCTCGACGTTCTCAATGATGGGAGGTCGGCGCAGTTTGAACTCGTGAAGGGATGGTTGAAGGTCAAGGCAGGACACTACGAAACGAAGATCCCAACCTTCGATCTCCGTGACTACCCAACTCTAGCGATCAGTGGGTCGGAGATGTTTTGTGAAGCCACGAACCTGATCTCCGCGATGAAGACGATCAAACCCTCCATCGAGAAGGAGGACAAGGGTTCACCCATTTCTGGGGTAGGGATGCGGGGCAAGTTCATCTATGCGACGGATGGAAAGCGCATCACCCGTGCCCGTCTCAACAAGCCCGTGGAATCGGAGATCTCCATCTCCAAGACAGGTAGCGATCAGCTCGTGAGGATGGGACAGCCTGATCACCTGTTCAGGCTAGGCACAATGATCGGTGGTCTCTATACATCCCAGAAGACCCTGGTGATGACTCGCACACTCACTGCGACCTTTCCTTACGACGCGGTCGACGACATGTTCAAGCCTGGGAAATACTCGCTGACCTTGGACGTCCCAGCGGACCTCCTCGAGTCTGTCGAACGCGTGCGAGCTCTGGCCGATGATGACGAGACCTCTCTTCATCTCGAGTCCGATGGGAAGACGCTGATCATCACGACGATAAGTGATACCGGATCAGCGAAGGATGTGATCCGCTTCGCTTGCAAGAAGCCTTTCAAGATCAAGGTCCAAGCCGACCGACTCCGCGCTTCACTCCGCACGCTCAAGCCCAAGACCATCGATCTGAGTGATGTGATCTACGGAGACGCTCGGATGCTCCTGTTCTCAGGAGAGGACTATCAACACTGCATGGCTTTGATGACATGAGATGCGACTACTGCGGCAAGACCGAAGCGGATGATGTCTCACTGAGCGAGTTCAACGTTGATGGGTCATTGTGGTCTACGGTCTGCAATGAATGCGAAGGCACCACACCGAGGAGGAACAGATGAGTAAGGAAACTGATGAACTACGCTCCATCTTGAGCGAGACCTTCGGGATGACCGATGGCGAGTTCATGGTCTTCGGTGGGAGCTTCTGCAAGCTCTTCTACCCGGTTGCTAGAGACATCGACATTCGAGTGATCGAACATGCACTCAGCAACCTCTGTCGCTTCAACGGGCACACAAGAGATTTCTACTCCGTGGCTCAACACTCCGTTCTCGTGAGTCAACAGGTGCCACCAGAACATGCGTTGTGTGGTCTCCTTCACGATGCTAGTGAAGCCTACCTTGGCGACGTCATCCGTCCGATCAAATACGTTGAGGCTATGAAGATCTACCGTCAGACTGAAGAGGTCTGGCAGCGCGTCATCTTCGAGCGCTTCGGTCTTGATCCGATCATGCCCGACTCGGTCAAGCTCGCTGACAATCGGCTGCTGATAACGGAGTTCCGTGATCTGTTCGCTCGAACCCCACCGGGTCTCAATCGAGCAGTGAAACCCTATCCCCATTTCCGAATCAAGGCACTCGATCCCAAAGATGCCAGGAAGCTCTTTGTGGATCGCTGGAAAGAACTGACGGATGCCTAAGCTGAAGATCATCACTGGTGGTCAACCGCGCGTTGCCTTGGTAGATGGTTGGCCGGGGTATTTCATTACGGAATGGGGTGTTGTGCTCACCACCAGGTCCAACAGCGGTAAGGTAGACCGGCCGCCAAGACCGATGATTCCACAACCGAACAAGACTGGACATCTTCGCGTCGCGCTTCTCAATAGAGGAAAAAGGAAGACGCGGTTTGTTCATCACCTAGTGCTTGAGGCGTTTGTCGGCCTATGTCCAAGTGGTTTGGTAGCGCGACACCTGGATGGTGTTCCTAACAACAATCATCTGGACAACCTCAAGTGGGACACCTCCAGCAAGAATAGGTTGGATATGCGGGAGCACGGAACTATGCCCCGCGGTGAGGCATTACATTCGTCCAAACTCACCGAGGCTGATGTGGTGGAGATGAGAGAACGGTTTTCTACAGGTGACGTCGATGTGCAGGATTTGGCTGCGGACTATGGAGTAGATCCAACAACGGTGAGTAACGCGCTACGTGGGAAATGGTGGGCTCACGTAGGTGGTCCTGTTGTGGTTAGTTGTCGGCCGCGAGGCGACAGGCATTGGCGAAGGAAAACGCAATGAAAATAATTTCTGGGGGTCAAACCGGGGCAGATCGCGCAGGCGCCGAAGCTGCTCTCATGACAGGGCTCTCGCTTGGTGGGTGGGCACCCAATGGATTCCAAGCAGAGGATGGACGAATCCCAGAACGATACGCGCAACACATGATCGAGCATCGTGGTAGCTACGCGGCCCGAACGAAAGAGAACGTGAAACTCGCAGACGCGGTCTTGGTGCTTTCAATGCATCCGGTCGATAGTCTGGGCACCAAACTAACCTGTCGGCTAGCTCTCGAATATAACCGGCCTTGTGTCTCATTCAATCCGCTCGATGGTGAGCGAGGTGCAGGCTTCGCGATGATTTGGATTGCGCAATACAAACCAAAAGTGCTCATGGTTGCAGGTCCCCGAGAGTCAAAGCAGTGGGGGTTGGAAGAGGCTGGCACGGAATACATGATCAAGCTCATCGAGATGTTGCGGGAGCAGAAGATCATCGATGCCTGAGTTCGATCTCATTCATGTCGGTCAGGATGGTCAGATCAGCACGTCGATGCGTTGCACGTCCTGTGATCTCTGCAACGAGCCGCAGCTTGTGACGAACTGCATGAGTGGAACAGGAACTCCGGGCGCAACCTTCCTCCTCGCTGGTCATCAACCTGGGCGAGAGGATGATGGGATCGGTTCGTCCTTCACGGGTAAGAACGGTCGGTTGCTCAGGCGGATGATGGATGAGGCTGACTGGGATATCGATGACTGCTTCTTCACTAACACTCTCAAGTGCTGTCTCTACGATTCCAAGCCACGTGACTCCTACTGGAAGAAATGCCGTGGACACTTTCGTCAGGAGCTCGAGCAGGTCAAACCCCAAGCCATCGTCAGCTTCGGTGGAACTGCTCTCAAGTGGCTGACGGGGTTCGCTGGAGTGCGCCGGTTCCGTCGTCGGGGATTGCCGTGCGTGTTCGATCCCGAGATCGTGGTCTATCCATTCGAGCAGGCCATCTCCATCGATCACTACAAGGGGCGTGAATACCACCGGATGCGTGCTCGCTTCGTGAAGGATTTGATGTGGCTCAAGCAGAAGCATCTCGATGGAACGCTTCGTCAGACCGACGACATCCCAACCGACTACAAACATGCCACCACGGTCGAAGATGTCCGCGCCTTCTTGGCGGAGTTCCCCGAAGGCTCGACGGTCTACGCTGACCTTGAGACCTGCACCGAGGCTTTCGAGATGGCTACGTTCCCCTATCCAGGGAATATGATCGCCGCCATTGGATTCAGCAAAGGTCCGGGTCACGCCCGCACGATCCCATTCGACATCCGTGGGCTGACTGCGTTGCGCTTCTGGAAGCCGAAGCAGCGTCAGGAAATCTTCGAGATGCTGAGACCATTCTGGCTGAAGCACAAGTTCACCGGGCATAACTGGGCGCAGTTCGACCACAAGTGGGTCAGCGTGCTCTGGGACATCGACACGCTCGATGTTCCCTTCGAGTCGATGCTCATCAGCCACCTGATGGACGAGGAACCTGGAGGGCATGGGCTTGAGACGCTGGCCCTCCGCTACTCGAAGATGATGCCGTGGAAGAAGATGTTCACGGTCAAGGATGTCACTCGCTGCCAGACTTATCTATCAAAGGACGTGGATGGAGGCTCTCGTGTCTATGCAGCGCTGAACGCCAAGGTCAGCAAGAAACTCAGGTGGCTTCACGAGAACATCCAGCTCCCCCTCGCGCTCGAGGCTCGTCGTATGGAGCAGCGAGGCGTGATGATCGACGTCGAGGCGATGGAAACCCTCGGTCGACACCTTGAGGTGGTCATGGTCGATTCGGAGAAGGAGTTCCGAACGGATGACCGAGTTCGAGCCTGGGAGCTGAAGAACGGTCCCATCGGCTTCGACAATCCACATCATATGCGGGACCTGATGGAGAACTATTTCGAACTCGAATGCATCAAGCGCACGGAGACAGGATTCTACTCAGCGGACGCTGAGGTGTTGGAGTATTGGGAAGACGACGTGTTCGTGCTTCAGCCCTACCTTCGTCGGCGTCGCGCATCAAAGGTTCATGGAACCTACTACTCCAACATCAAGACTCGAGTGGAGGAGCATGGTCCGGTTATCCACTACTCGATGAAGATCCACGGGACCGTGACCGGACGTCCCTCGTTCAGCGATCCGAACGTGGGCAACATCCCGAGAGAGGACACTGCTCACAAGGCTGGGATCGAAGATCCCAAGATCGTGAAAGCGATGTTCTGCGCGCGGCCTAGTCGAATCCTGCTGCAGATGGACTACAAGCAGGCTGAGTCGCGGATGCTTGCCATCCTGTCAGAAGACAAGAACCTGATGCAGGTGTTCTTCGACGGGCTCGACATCCACTCTGCGACCGCAGCCACCGTCTATGGGATCCCCATCGATGAGTTCATGACGAGGTTGAAGGCGAAGGATCCTGAGGTCAAGGGCTACCGCTCAGATGCCAAGGTCATCAATTTTGGTGTTCCCTACGGTAAGGGTGAAGAGAGCCTGGTCGTTGATTTTGTAGTGGCCGCTCGTCTATCGGAACGCAAGAACGCCAAGAAGGCAGGTCGCGAGCCGAATTTCACAGCAGAGATGGAGCAGGAAGCAGAGGAGCAAGGCAAGCGCTTCTTGCGGCTGCACAAAGAGAACTACCCCGACGTGTGGGTGTGGCTTGCGAAGCAGGAGCGTTTGATTCGCCGCAGGGGCTATCTCGAGACGCCATTCAATCGGCGCCGCCGCTTTCACAAGATCGACAACGCTGCGATCCGTCAGGCCTACAACTTTCCGATTCAATGCCTACATCCAGAGACGCCCGTGATGACTCGGAGAGGGCAGGTTCCGCTGAAGTAGATTCGTAAGCGGGACACCGTTCACGATGGACATCGTTGGGTTGGCTGCAAGATGCACGGACCGCGGCTGAAGGACGAATACAAGCTTGTGTTATCCAACGGTCTGTCGATTCTCTGTTCAGGAGATCATCAGTTCAAAACAACTAGGGGTTGGAAAAAAGCAAAAGCTCTTACACGATCAGATCAACTCATCCAACAGGCAAAGTGTGCTGAAGAAGGCTCGGAGTGTCTCAAGCTAAAACCATCGGATTACGAAGAGTTCAATAGAGGGGGTCGGACTAAACCAGTCGGTCCGATTAAGGACTACGAGGAGTTGTTCTGGTTGTTCGGGTTGATGGTTGGAGACGGGACCTATTCCAAGACAAACTCAACCCTTGTGGTTGTGAATTACACTGAGACGACTATTGCTGCTCGTGTAAGAAGCGTCCTAGCTCGTAATGGTATTCACAGCCGTGAAACGGTGACGAACTATCGAGGTCGACCTTCTTACCTGCGTTTTGGTATTGGAACAGCGTTTTATCGTGTGATGGAACGTTTCGGTTTTCCGATGGTTTCCTTCGAGAAGAAGGACATTTGTCCGCAGCTCCTTAACCTGCTCCCAAGATACCGTTGCGCTTTTCTTCGAGGTCTTTTCGATGCTGACGGTGGGATGACTGGGTCAGCAGAGAATGGATTCTCTCTCAATCTGAACATCGTCGCGCCATCTCTCTCACGAAATACAGTGCGCTTGCTTCATACACTTGGCATCTACGCACGAACCAAGCGCTACAAGACATCACACCGAGATGTTTGGCGAGTCACCGTCTCGCCGTCAGAGTGCGAGATGTTCTCTCAACGTGTTGGATTTACCGAACCCAGAAAACAGAGACTCCTCGATGTGATCGTTGCGTATCACGATTGCCAATCACCAGGCCCACGAAAAGATGGTCTCTTTCGAGTGAACCCTGTAAGCATCAAAAAAACTGGTCGACGGATCAAGATGCTCGATCTCGAGGTGTTTTCCCAAGAACATGCTTTTGGAGTTGCTGGAGTTGTCGTCCATAACTCGACCGCGTCCGAACTGACCCACATCTCTCTCGTGCGCTGCGCCAAGCTCCTTCGTGAATTGGAGATCGACGCCTACCCCATCCTCACTGTCTACGACTCCATCGTGTTTGAGTGCACGCCTGAGAATATGTGGGAGGTGGCAGAGCTTGCGACCAACATCATGGAGACCCTTGATGAGGACTATCCCTGGATCACGGTTCCGATGAAGGTCGATGCAGAGGCAGGTCCTAGCTGGGGACGTCTGAAGGAGATCGACCTCGAGCAGATGTGCTACGCCACATGACTCAAGTGGACCACTATGATCTGCTGAACTGGTCAGGTTGCTGGCCGATGGGATTCCGCGGCCGACGCAAGTGGAATCTCCGCTTCATCACCATGACGGAGGTCAAAAGCCTAAGGAGCATCTGGCGTCACAAGGGGAAGCGCAAGACGATGCGGACTACCCATCGTCTGGTCATGAAGGAGGATCTCCTTGGGCGAAGCCATTCCGTCCTGAGTCGAGCCCGCAATTCGTCGATAGAGACACGCCCATTCGCGCTCGTGGTTAGGGGTGTCGTCATCGATGGGAATCATTTACTCCTAGCACTAATCGAGAGAAATTACCGTGGCAAGGTGCTGATCGCTGAGACGCGCTCGAGGAGCCATGGCAAGCATCTCTGGCTACCGAAAGATCTATGAAAAAGCGATGCCTTCCCGGCATGCATTTGAATACAACTAGGGTGGAGGACCTGTGGGATCATACGACGAGATTTACGACAGACTGAAGAACGATCCCGCTGCGCTTCAGCGTGGGATTGCTGAGGTCGTTCGTGTCTCGGATGACGATGTGCTCACCAGCATGTTGCGCCAAGCTCAGACCTTCATGGAGTGGGCCTATCTTCAGGTTCGCGCGGAGATGGATGCCAAAAGGGCTAGGCTTTATCTGGAGGAGACCATCCTTCCTTTGTGTCGGGTCAAGGCCGAAGCACACCTGAAGGATGCGGGCGAACGGGCCACGGTCGAGAAGAAGCACGACCTCGCCGTGAACGAAGAGGACTACAAACTGGCTCAGCAGCACTACCTGGTTGCTCAGGAGCGTGCGCTGGTCCTGAAGAGAGTGGTCGATGCCCTCTTCCAGAAGAAAGACATGTTGCAGTCGTTGAACTCTCGCCAACGCGTCGAGCTCGATGCACTGCCACACGACAGGGTGCCTCCAAGTGAGTGGGATCCTGGCTTGCATGATGACTCTGCCGATGTTCCAACAGTCGAACCTCCTAACGGGGGACCTCCGTTGACAGAAGCGGAACTTGGGGCGCGCATCAAAGTTGGACGCGCGGCCTTTCGGATGAAGCGACAAGCTCGATTGAAGCAGAAAAAGATGGAGAATTCAGATGGGTAGAAGAGAACGATGGGCCAAGAAGGGCAAAGAGATCGACAAGCGACTCAGCTTCGACAAGGTCGAATACCTTGACCTGAAGCCGGGCCAGAACATCCTGCGAATCGTCCCTCCTTTTGGAGATGATGAGGATGCAGATTTCTGGAGAGAGGTCATCGTCTCTTACGACGTCGGACCGAACAACAAGATGATCAAGCGACCCGATCAATACGGGAAGCCCGACCCTGTGGCCGACGACATCGCCAAGCTACGGAAGCTCGGTGACGAGGCCAGCATGGCTCGAGCCGATGCGATGGGACCGAAGACTCGGCACTACATGTTCGTGATCGACCGAGAGGAGCCAGAGAAGGGATACCAGCTCTGGAACGGCAACATCATCATCCTCAACGAGATCCTCTCCATTTTCAACGACGCTCAGTATGGAGACATCACCGATCCCGAGGAGGGTGTCGACATCACGGTGAACTACACGCCGGGATCGAAGAAGAAATTCCCCAAGTGGCACATCAACCCCCGACGTCACAGCTCGCCTCTCGATCATGATGAGGCGCTCGAGTGCGACCTCTTCGAAAAGCACAACGTCTGCGAAGCCTCCGAGTATGATTACATCGTTGCCTGTCTCGAAGGCACTGAAGAGGAATACAAGGCGGAGCGCAAGGCCGAACGCGATGCCGAGAAAGAGGATGGCGATGACGAGGGTAGTGACACTGAAGGTGACGACGCTGATGGCGACGGTGATGATGGCGAGTCCTCTGACGACGACGGTGACAATGACGCGTCTGATACCGAAGACGAGGCCATCAAGCGCAAAGCCGCCGAACTAAAGAAAAAGAAGGCTGCCGCTGCCAAGAAGAAGGGCAAAGGGAAGGCTCCGCCCGCACCCAAGAAAACGAAGCCTCCAGCGCCAACGAAGCCCAAGAAGAAGATCGGCACCCCCAAGAAGCTGCTTGGTCAGTCGTGGTGGGTCGTGATCGACAACGAGTCCGAAGAGAAGACCGGCGCCGAGATCCAGGCAATGCTCGACGACGATTCGACCACGGTCGAATACGTGACGTCGGTTGATGATCCTGGTGACTGGCAGACTGCCGAAGACATCGGGTTCATTCAGGACGTGGAGCAAAGCCAGGTCGGCAGCGACCTTGAGGGTGCTGTCAGCGGCTGACAAGACCTGGGGATGAAACTGGAGATCTGGCTTCAGCTTGCTCCGAACGTCCCGGAAAGGTTGAAGCCAGACCCACCTTGGTGTCTGACCGATGCTTGGGCAGAGGTTCATCCCAGCATGAGATGGTGGGATGAAGACGAAACAACGCGTTGAGAGGGGGACGTCGGGTGGGCGGCAGCCTAGCCACTGGTGTAACACCACCAGCATCCGACCAACCCTCGCTTAGGAGGGACACACGATGAAGAAGACCAAGAAGACCAAGAAGACCAAGAAGACCAAGAAGCAGAAACCCATCCCGAAGACGGTGAGGGTCCGAATCCCGGTCGTCGTCACTTTGAAGAAGAGCAACAAGGTGGAGACCTTTGCTTCTGAGCAATCAGATGCACATGTCTTCGACAAGACGAAGACTCGAATCCACGAACGTCAAACCGAAGGTTGGTTGCTTGATAGGGGCTTCGGAGGTGACAACGAGATCCTCGAGCACGTCGTGTGGGTTGAGGCAGACGTCCCCGTTCCTCAGAGAACAGATCCAGTGACGGTTGAAGGAAAGGCTGCGACCAATGATTGACATCTCACTCGAGGACATCCAGAAGCACCTGAAGCCTCGACACGACCGCATCGTGGTTGAGCGAGAGAAAGAGCTTAAGCAGGAGACTAAGGGTGGTATTCATCTCCCTGACAGCGTCGACATGGAGATAGAGATGACCAATTTCCGTCCCGGGGTGGTCGTAGCCGTCGGTCCGGGGCGTTGGGATCCACACGGCAGCTTGCGCTGTCCGATGGATCTCAAGGTCGGTGACCGAGTCGTGTTCCATAAGAACGCTGGCGAGAAGATCTATGTTTGGGGACGGTGTTTCCAGGTCATGGGTGATGGTGATTGTGGACTCGAGATTCGAGACGACACGCCCATCGAGATGGTTTACGCCCAGATGGTAGGGCGTGGTTAGAACTAGAAAGAAGAAGATCAAATGAGTGCAGTGATGGGTATCGAACGGCTTCGAGAGGCCGTCTACGAAGACGCAGGCTACGGGGGATTCCCAAAGTGGATGGTGCGTCGAACCGTAGATCAGGTCTTCAAACACATCCGAACTGCCCTCTCTCGTGGAGAGGTGGTGCGCTTTCCGGGCTTCGGCACGTTCAGAGTCGTGACCCTGCCCGCCTGCACCAAGAGAAGACGAACTCTAGCCGAGAATGGTGCAGGATTTCGGGAAACTTCTCGAATTT
>SDBT01014800.1_pt1 | contig 12415 bp, 10 predicted proteins | sample 2277101 | NCBI WGS metagenome assembly SDBT01 (sample SAMN10404973, study PRJNA504765) | marine sediment metagenome | isolation source: marine sediment core GS10_PC15, 103 cmbsf | place: Arctic Ocean: Southern Knipovich Ridge | collected 2010
AGTTGCGCCGACTGAACGTAGACCTGAGCGCGCTCGCCGAATCGGTCGCGGCAGACCTTCGAAGCGACAGGCCCGAGCGTCGTGTAGAGTTCGAAATCACCCCCGGCCTGACCACGAAAGGCGATCCACAATTGCTCGGGCTTGTGCTTGAAAATTTGATGGGCAACGCATGGAAGTTCACCGGCGCTCGCGACGACGCGAAGATAGAATTCGGGACCCTCGTCGAAGCCGAGGCGGCGAAGGCGGGCCGCGCGGGCGAGAAGGTGTATTTCGTCCGGGATAACGGCGCGGGATTCGACATGGCGTATGCCGACAAGCTGTTCGGCGCGTTTCAGCGGCTGCATTTAGTAAGCGAATTTCCGGGCACGGGTGTCGGTCTCGCAACGGTTCAGCGCATTATTCATCGTCATGGGGGCAGCGTCTGGGCCGAGGGCGAAGTGGAAAAAGGGGCGACATTTTATTTCACGCTCCGATGATGTCGGCGCGACGGTCCTCGATCTTAAAGGAAGAGCATGGAAGAGCGTAAACAACTAAACGTATTGATAGTCGAGGACTCCTTGGACGACGCCCTCCTGCTGGTGGACGACCTGAAGCGCGGCGGATACGATCTCGAGTACGAGCGCGTCGATACCGCCCGGGATATGAGAGCCGCCCTCGACAGGAAATCGTGGGACCTCGTTATCGCCGACTACTCGATGCCGTGGTTCAGCGGGCTTTCCGCCCTCAGGATACTGAAGGAAAAAAGAGAGGACGTCCCCTTCATCGTAGTCTCCGGCACGATAGGCGAGGACGTCGCCGTGGAGGCGGTTAAAGCCGGCGCAAGCGATTACGTGATGAAGGACAAGACGGCCCGCCTTCTCCCCGCAATCGACAGGGCGCTCCGCGAGGCGGAAGCCGGAAGGCGTCACAAGCGGACGGAGGAGGCCCTCAAGGCGTCCGAGGCCGGCTATCGCGCCATTTTCAATGAGGCGAACGACGCCATATTCCTCGCCGAGGCGGAGACCGGAATCATTATCGACGCCAACAAGAAGGCGGAGGAACTGCTCGGCCTCCCCGCCGACATGATAATCGGAATGCATCAGACCCGGCTCCATCCGAAAGGCGAAGAGGAGAGATACAGGAAAATTTTCGAGCAGAGCGTCCTTGCGGGATGGGCGGTAAGTGAAGGGAGCGATCTCTATCTGTGCGGCAAGGACGGCCGATTGATTCCGGTTGAAATCAGCTCCAGCAGGCTCAGGATAGGCGGCAGGGAAGTCCTTCAGGGAATCTTTCGCGACATCACCGAACGCAAGCGGGCCGAGCAGGCGCTTCAGGAGTCGGAGGACCGGTATCGCAGGACCCTCGATTCGATGGGCGATCCGATCCATGTGGTCGACAGGGACATGCGCATAATCCTGATAAATGGGATGTTCAGGAAATGGAACGAGAAACTGGGATTTGAAACGGAGGCCGTCGGCAAGACAATATTCGAGGTCTACCCGTTTCTGACGCAAAAGGCGCGCAACGAGTACGAGCGCGTCTTCGAAAGCGGCCAAATGCTCATGACGGAAGAAACGGTCGACGTCGCCGACAGGATCATGATCGCCGAAATACGCAAGATACCAGCGCTGGAAAGAGGGGAAGTTGTCCGGGTCGTAACAGTCGTCCGCGATATCACGGAACAGAGACACGCCGAGGAAGCCCTGCGACAGAGCGAAGAACACTTTCGCATGCTCATCGAAAACGCTCTGGATGCGATAGTGATCGTCGACAGCGACCTGACGGTTCTCTACGAAAGTCCTTCGGTCGAGAGGATACTGGGCCACACGCAGGAGGAAATGCTCGGCAAGGCCTGGCTCGAGATCATTCACCCCGACGACACTGAAAGGGTCATGGAGGCCGTCGCGCGCGCGATGCAAGAGTCTGGCGCCGTTATGACTGAGGCGCTGCGCTGCCGACGCAAAGACGGCTCGTGGCGCACTATCGAGGCCTCGGGCAGGAGAATCCCCGGCGAAGACGCCCTGATCGCCAACTACCGCGACATCACCGAGCGAAAGCGCGCCGAGGACGAACTCGCAAGCTCCCTTTCACTGTTGAGCGCCACCCTCGAATCGACTCCCGACGGAATTCTCGTGGTCGATCCGAAGGGCGGCATAATGAACTTCAACCGCAAGTTCCTGGAAATGTGGGGGATCTCCGAAGAAATGATCGCCTCGGGTGAAGACTTCGAGATTCGCATGAAAATGCTCAACCTTGCGAAGTATCCCGAAAAAACGGTTGAAGAAACCCGGAAATTGTATGACCACCCCGAGAGAGAAAGCTTCGCGGTCCTCGAACTGAAGGACGGCCGGATATTCGAGCGCTATTCCAAACCTCAGAAGATCGGTGAAAGAACCGTCGGAATAGTTGTTGCCTTTCGCGACGTGACCGAGAGCAAGCGGGTCGAGGATGCCCTTAGGGGATCCGAGGAAAAATACAGATTGCTCGTTGAAAACGCCAACGACGCCATCTTCATTCTTCAAGATGGTGTCATGAAATTTCATAATTCCCGAACCGTGAAGCTTATAGGCCGTTCAGCGGACGAGCTGGCCAGGACTCCTTTTCCCAAGCTGATACATCCCGACGACAGGGAGTTTGTCGAGGGAATATACAGAGGGCGCATGGAGGGAAAAGAAGTCCCAAACACGTATTCGTTCAGAATTATAGGCAAAGCCGGTGAGATTCTCTCGGTGCAGATTAATACTGTACTGATCGTGTGGGAAGAAAAGCCCGCCGCCCTCGGGTTCCTCCGAGACATAACACTCCAGAAGCGCCTCGAGGCCCAGCTTCAGCACGCGCAGAAGATGGAGAGCATCGGCACGCTCGCCGGAGGCATCGCCCACGACTTCAATAACATTCTGGGAGGGATCCTCGGGTACGCCTCTTTCATGAAAAACAAGATGACCGAGGACCATGCCTTTTACGGCTATGTCGACACCATCGAAAGCGGCGCCATCCGCGCCTCCGAGCTTACCTCCCAGCTCCTCGCGTTTGCCCGGGGCGGGAGATTCAACATCAAGCCCATCAGCCTGAACCGAATCGTCGAGGAGACGCTCACGATCGTCAGCAGGACATTCGACAAATCGATCTCGATCGATACGCGCCTTCAGGCGGACCTGCCGACGGTCGAGGCCGACGCCGGGCAGTTGCAGCAGGTTCTGCTGAACCTCTGCGTCAACGCGCGCGACGCTATGCCCGCCGGCGGAACGCTGACGATCGAATCAAAGGCGAAAACCATCACCCCTGATTTTGCCCGGGCGTCTGTGGACGCCGAGTCCGGTCCGTACGTCGTACTAACCGTCACCGACACGGGGATGGGCATGGACAGGGAAACCGCGGAGAGAGTATTCGAGCCGTTCTTCACCACCAAGGAAGAGGGCAAGGGGACCGGCCTCGGCCTCTCGATGGCATACGGCGTCATCAAGAATCACGGCGGCTTCCTGCTCGTCGAGGGAGAATTGGGCAAGGGAGCCACCTTTGAGATATATCTGCCCGCGAGCGGAAAGCCCGAGCTGAGGGAAACACCCGCGACCGACGCCCCAATCGGCGGCGACGAACTGATTCTCGTCGTGGACGACGAAAAGGCGATACGCGAGCTTGCCAGGGAGATGCTCGATTCGTTTGGCTACCGGGTGATCGCCGTGGAAAACGGGATCGAAGCGATCGAGGTGTTCAAGGAACGCGCGGACGATATCGACCTTGTTATTCTCGACATGGTGATGCCGAAGATGGGAGGGCGCGAGACCTTCCTGAAGCTGCGCGAGATGAGCCCCGCCGTGAAAGTAATCCTCTCAACCGGATACAGCCAAGTCGGCCGGGCGCAGGAAATCCTCGACGAAGGCGTCATGGGATTCATACAGAAACCGTACCAGGTCAACACCCTCCTTGCGACCGTGAGAAACGTGCTCGAATCGTAGGAACCAGCCTGTGGACCCCTCAATCCGGAAGGCCGCCAATCAACCCCCTTCGATTTGCCATTCGCGTCCCTTTGCGATAGACTGCGTCAAGGTCGCCGCCGTGTCGAAACCACCGTCCTCCTGGAGCGGATCGCAATGGATAAACCAAAACTCTTAAAGCTCATAGACACACACGCGCACCTGGCCCAGGTTGAGCGTGCGGCCGATGCGCTGAACCGGGCAAAGGCAAAGGGCGTCGCCGCCGTCGTAGCGGCAGGCATGGACCTTGAATCGAACTTGAAAACGCTCGCGCTTGCCGACGAGTTCCCCGGCTACGTCTTTCCCGCGCTCGGCGCGCATCCATGGTGTGTCGAGGCGGCCGAGCTGGACGCCGTCTGCGACCTGGTTGAAAAACATATCGACGCCTGCGTCGCCATTGGCGAGATAGGGCTCGACTATTGGATCAAGACGGATAAGGGTCTGCAGACAGAGGCGTTCGGCCGGATGCTCAGAATCGCCGCGTCCCACGATAAGCCCGCTCTCACCCATTCGAGAGGCTCCTACGAAGACGTCCTGCGCATGGTCCAAGAGTCAGGCGTCGCCAGGGCGGTTTTTCACTGGTACAGCGGCCCCGTCGAGCTGGCCGAGGAAATAGCGCTATGCGGTTATCACATATCCGCCACGCCCGCGGTCGAGTACAGCGAAAAGCACAGGGAAGCGATCCGAGCGGTCCCGCTTGAAAGCCTGCTTCTCGAAACCGACTGCCCCGTTAAGTACCACGAAATCCCATCCGAACCGGCCGACGTAGAAGTCACCCTGCGGGAAGTCGCAAAGCTGAAGGGCGTCGCCGCCGCCCTCGTCGCGGAGGTCACCACCCGGAACGCGAACGAGCTTTTTCAATTGTACGACGGCGAATAATCAGTCCATCTCAGCGGCGTCGGCCCACGGTTGCAATCCTCGCCTGCCGGGAATATAATTCACATACGCCAACCAGGTCTCTTGGGCCAACCACGGTTCCGACAAGCAAAGGGGAAAGCCATGTCGAAAATGTTCGAACCCATTACGATCAAGAATATGCGGATTCGCAACCGCGCGGCCCGCTCCGCCACCTATGAGGGAATGGGCAACCACAACGGCGAGCCCGGCGAGCAGATCGCCGCGCTATACAACACGCTTGCCGAAGGTGAGATCGGACTGCTGATCACCAGCGCGACAATGGTCCAGCGGTTCATGATGCCGCTGCCCGAGGGCGCCGACATGGCGTATCCGACCTACTTCGACGACGACGCATACATACCCCTGTGGAAGCCGATCGTCGCCGACGTCAAATCGCGAGGCGCGGCCATCGTCATCCAGATCGTGCATCCGGGAAGGCAGGAGGCCCCCGTGCTCCGCATGGGTGAGCCACCGCTCGCTCCCTCGGCCGTCGAGGAAAAAGAGTCGGGCGTGATGCCTCGCGAGATGACCGTCGACGAAATCAAGGACATGACCGAGAGGTTCGCTCAGGCTTGCCGCCGAGCGAAAGAGGCCGGCTTCGACGGGGTCCAGCTCCACGGCGGGCACGGCTACCTCATCAGCAACTTCATCTCGCCCTACACCAACCGCCGGACCGACGAATACGGCGGCGACACTATGAAGCGCGCGAAGTTCCTTGTCGACATTATCAAGCGCGCGCGCGAACTCGTCGGCGAAGAATATCCCATCCTGATCAAGATGAACTGCGACGACTTCGTCTCCGACGGACTGACCGGGGACGAGGCGGCCAAGCTTGCGAAAATCATCGAGGAGGCCGGCATCGACTGCATCGAGGTCACCGCCGGAATCTACGAGACCCGCGAAAAGATGTCCGCCAAGGGAATAAACAAGGAAGACAAAGAGGCGTACCTGCGCGTTTACGCCGAGGCGCTCAAGTCGGCCGTAAGCATTCCGATCATCCTCGTCGGCGGCATGCGCTCACCCGGCGTGATCGACAAGATTCTCGACGAAGGCATCGCCGACATGGTCTCGCTCTGCAGGCCGCTCATCCGCGAGCCGCAGCTCATAAAGAGATGGAAAGAGGGCGACACCGCCAGGGCGACCTGCATCTCATGCAACCAGTGCTCGGACAACGTGTTTACCACACCGCTCAGGTGCTACGTCGACGAGGCGCAAAAGGCGAAAGCGGAACAAGGGTAGTCCGGGTAAAACAGCCTCGTCCCACCAGCCGCGTGAAACACAATGGAGGTCGATGCGTGATACGAAAACTTCTTCTGGCGGCGCTCGCGCTCTGCGTCGTCGTTGCGGCCGGCGTCGCAATATATTCGACGATTATCATCACGCGAACGCTTCCGCAGATCAGCGGCGAGATCGAGCTGTCGGGCCTCGAAAATCCGGTCGAAGTGTTGCGCGACGAGTTCGGTGTGCCCCACATAACCGCAAAGTCCGAAGGAGATATGTATCGCGCGCTTGGGTTCGTGACCGCGCAGGATCGGCTCTGGCAAATGGACATTTTCAGGCGAATCTCGCACGGGCGGCTGGCCGAGGCGCTTGGCCCCGCCGCGCTCAAACTCGACCGCAAGCACCGCGTACTGGGTTTTCACCGGCTGGCCCAACGGCTTTACTCGGAAGCCGACGCCGAGGCGAAGGCCGTCTGCGACGCATACGTCGACGGCATCAACCAATACATCGAAAATTATCCCGACAAGCTTCCGCTGGAGTTCAGGCTGCTCGATTACGCGCCCGAGAAATGGAAACCCGAAGACACGTACAGCATATTGATGTGGCAGCAATGGATGGTGACCTTCAACTGGGAATCCGAGCTCGCGATGGTTGCCCTCATCCAGAGTCTCGGCGCCGACGAGGCGCTCGAACTCATCGGCATACCGAAGGCGCCGACCCCGACCATCATTCCCGAATCCGACAAGCAGTACTCGCCGGGCCCGTCGCGAATAGACGACACGATAATTCCGCCCGAAATCGATTACTCACAAATCAGATTCGAGCCCGCCGCCGAAGCTTCCGGCGGCCTTCAAGCATCGTTGCTTTTGCGCCCCATGGGCGAAGTATACGCAAGCAACGCGTGGGCCGTATCGGGCGAGCGTAGCGAGTCGGGCGGCGCGATCCTTTCGAACGATCCGCATGTCCCACACACGCTCCCCTCGATATGGTACATGGCGCATCTATCCGCGCCGGGCATCGACGACGCCGCCGGCATCATGACTCTTGGCGTGCCGATGATCGTGATGGGGCACACGCGCCACATCGCCTGGGGCGACACGACGACGGGCGCCGACACACAGGATCTTTATCTCGAAAAGGTCGACCCCGACGATCCGGGCAGGTATCTGTACAAGGGGCAATCCCGTGCTTTCGAGGTTCGGAAGGAAATCATCCGCTATCGCGAAGACGGCGAGATGAAGGAACTAGAAATAGAGGTCCGATCGAGCATGCACGGCCCGATCGTCAACGAGATCGCCGATCCGCCGATTTCGCCCGCTACGCCGCTGGCGCTCAAGTGGACCGGCTATCAAACCGCCGACATGATAAGGGCCGGCGACCTGATACTCAAGGCCAGAGGGTGGAACGAATTCCGCGAGGCCCTCAGCCATATATCCACGCCCGTTTGGAACTGGGTCTACGCCGACGCCGACGGCAACATCGGTTATCAGTTGGTCGGCGCGATCCCGATCAGGAAAAAGGGGCGCGGGCTCCTGCCGGTCCCCGGCTGGACCGACGATTACGAATGGACAGACTTCATCCCTTACGACGAGATGCCGCGCCTCCTCAATCCGTCGAGCGGTTATATCGTGACCGCTAACAATGCCGTCACGCCGGACGATTATCCTTACCTCATATCCACACGATTCGCGCCGCCCTATCGCTCCTCGCGGATCGAGGAACTGATTCTCGCAAAAGAAAAAGTGACAGTAGGGGACATGCGGCGCATCCAGATGGACGTTCATTCCAAGCAGGGCGAGCGGCTGAGAGATATTTTTGTCGCGGCTTGCGAAAAGCATCCTCAGCCGGGTCCCGACTTCAAACGCGCGGTCGAGCTTATGCGCGAGTGGAACCTCAATGCCGACATCAAGAGCCGAGGCGCGGCCGTATTCTACGAAAGCCACGCGACGATAGCGCGCAACATCTTTGGATTCAGGCTGGGGCCCGAACTCTGGAAACAGCTTTATCGCGTTATCGGGAATCTCGACGACATGATCGAGGCCGAATCGGCCCGAAAGTGGTTCGACGATCCGACGACGGAGCTCGTCGAGACCCGCGATGAAACCATCGCCGCAGGCGTGGCCGAGGCGGTGGAATCCCTCCGCGAGTTCTTCCGTGACGGGCCCGACTCATGGCGGTGGGGCGACATGCACACTGTCACGTTCAAGCATCCGCTCGGCCAAAAGGGTATCCTTGCAAAGATTTTCAACCGGGGCCCGCACCCGATAGGCGGCGGGATGTCGACCATCAACCCCGGCGTCTACTTTTACAATTCCGCAAACAAACCGTATGCTGTGATGTCCGGGCCGTCGATGCGGACGGTGATCGACTATGCCGACTTTGACGCGACCGAAATGGTGATCACACTCGGGCAGTCAGGGAACAGGTTCAGCCCGCATTACTCCGACCTGCTTCCGTATTGGCTGAAAGGCGAATCGATTCCGTTCTATAAAGACGACGCCGGGTCAGACGCGCCGAATGGAAATCGGCTCGTGCTGCGGCCCGTGGCCGAGTGAGCGCTATTATGACCGTACAGCCGGATGGCAAGAATCCCAATCCGATACTTCCGTGGGCGGCATTGATCTGCGGCGTTCTTTCCTGGCCGCTGACGCCGGTATTGCCCCTCGGACCGGACATCGCTGCGATTGTGCTCGGGCTGCTTGCGCTGAAGCAGACGAGCCCAGGATCTTCACGAATCCGGTATTCAGAACCGCCTCGGAGAAATACTCGTGGCTGAACGGCGTGTTCGCCGTCGCTGTCGGCGCGCCGGGCGAGAACAAAGTCAGCTACAGCGTCTACAGGATCAAATGAAAAGGGAGCATAGTCCATGGCCGAAAAGCGATTTGTGATCGAGCTTGGAATGGGAACGGATCTGCACGGGCAGGACGTCACGCTGGCGGCGCGCCGGGCGGTGCGCAACGCGATCGCGAACAGTTGTCTTTGCGGCCTCTCGGAGATTCTCGGCATGAAGGATCCCAACGAGGAAATGCTTATCGATGTGCTCATCGCATGTCCGACGCCGGATACCGTTGATAAGGAGGCGGTCCTCGCGGAGCTGCCTTTTGGAAAGAAAACAATAGAAGTAAGAGAGGGCGGCATGACATCGCCGGGGCTCTATGTCCCGCAACTGGGTGACGACTCGCCGGACATAGTCGTCGCCAACGCTTCAATAACGGTTTCTGTCAACATCGAAAAGTAAAAGGATGAAAATATGGCAAACCACGGGCGTTTGGAAGGCAAGACGGCAATCATAACCGGAGCCGCAAGCGGCATAGGCAGGGCGACTGCGCTCCTCTTCGCAAAGGAAGGCGCGAAGCTGGCGTTGGCCGACGTCGCGGAGCAGGAACTTCAAACTGTCGCCGACCTCATAACCGCTGACGGCGGCGACGCCGTTGCGAAAGCGACCGACGTTTCCGACGAGGCGCAGGTGAAGGCCCTTGTCGATCTTACCCTGGCAACATACTCGCAGGTGGATATTCTCTACAACAATGCCGGCGTGAGCGGCCTATACCCGAGCGTCGAATTCGAACAGGCCGAGGTCTGGAAAATGATTTTCGGAGTTAACGTAATGGGAGTGGTATTCGGCACGAAGCACGTCGCCCCGCATATGCAGGAAAGAGGAACCGGCTCGATCGTGAACACGGCCTCGGTGGCGGGTATACGCGCCGGCGCGGGCGGGAACGCATACAGCGCCAGCAAGGCGGCCGTCATTAATCTCACTCAGACCACTGCTTGCGATCTCGGGAAGTACGGCGTTCGCGTCAACGCGGTCTGTCCCGGCCTGATAGAGACCGCAATGACGCAACCGATCTTTGAATACGCGCGCGACGCCGGCAAGGAATCGAAGCTGGGCTACCGCTGCGAGTTGAGGCGCTACGGCAAGCCGGAGGAAATAGCGGCCGCGGTTCTCTTCCTCGCGAGCGACGATGCCAGCTACATAACCGGCCAGGCGCTTCCGGTCGACGGCGGGAACACGGCCTCGCTCAACCTTCCCGGCATGAAAGTGTAGCGAAACAATTGGAGGTTGACTGTGACCGGCCCGATTGAGATTCACGGACATTGCGACGACCGTTTCGCGGCAAGAGTGAGACAGTCCTGGCTCTGCCGGAGCCACGAACAGCCGGCTACGACGGCATTTACGCCGAAGAGATATTCAGCGGCGCCGACATCATAGCGCCCGACATCGATGCGCTGATCGCGGCCGCGCACTCATGCCGCATGGATTGAGCCGGCTTTCATTACGATCGCAAACGCGGGACAGGATCGAACAAGGAGAGTTATCATGGCATTTAAATTTCCCGAAGGCTTTGTCTGGGGAACCGCGACCGCCGCGCACCAGGTCGAAGGCAACAACACGAACAGCGATTTCTGGCTGCTCGAGCACGCGCCCGACACGATCTTTCGCGAGCCTTCGGGCGACGCATGCGACCACTTCCACCGTTATCCCGAGGACATACGGCTGATGGCGCAGCTCGGGCTTACCGCGTACCGCTTCTCGATCGAGTGGGCGCGCATCGAGCCCGAGGAAGGGGCCTTTTCGGTCGCCGCGCTCGATCATTACCGCCGCATGCTGGCGGCGTGTCACGAGAACGGGATCGAACCGTGCGTCACATTCCAACACTTCACCTCGCCGCGATGGTTCACGGCCGACGGCGGATGGGAAGACATGAAGGCCGTCGACCGGTTCACCCGATATTGCGAGAAGGCGACGGAGCATCTCGGCGACATGATCGGGACCGCCTACACGATAAACGAGGCGAACCTGACGGCTGCGCTCGCGATGGGCGGAATTTTGCCGAAAGAGGGCGTCAAAGCGCGCGTGCCATTCTTCGCGGAGGCGGCCAAATCGTGCGGATCGACCCTGGATCGGTTCGGCCCGTTCCTGTTCGGCGATCCGTTCAAGATCCGCGACGTCATGCTCGCGGCTCACATAAAGGCGCGCGACGTCATCAGGGCCGGCCCCGGCGCGTTTCCAGTCGGGATTACCCTTTCGATTTCCGACGCGCAGGCGCTTCCCGGCGGCGAGGCCGCGCGCGATGAAGCCATGGCCGAGGGTGTCGACATGTTCCTCGAGGCCGCGAACCAGGACGACTTCATCGGCGCCCAGATGTACACGCGCACACGGTACGACTCCGACGGTCCGATGAAGCCAGAGGAGGGCGTCGAGGTTCTCATAATGGGATACGAGTTCTGGCCCGAGGCGCTCGAGGGCGTGGTCCGCTACGTCAACGATAGGGTCGACGTGCCTATCTACGTTACCGAGAACGGAATCGGCACGACCAACGACGAGCAGCGAATAGAATACGTTCGGCGCGCCTTGAAGGGTGTCGTCAACTGTCTCGAAGACGGAATCGACCTGCGTGGGTACTTCTATTGGTCGATGCTCGATAATTTCGAGTGGGTATTCGGATACGGCCCGCAGTTCGGGCTGATCGGCGTCGACCGCGAGACGCAATTGCGCACGATAAAGCCGAGCGCCCTGTATCTGGGCGGTATCGCAAGGGCGAACGCGTTCGATCCCGACGCCTGAAGAATGTACGGCGTATGAGTGTCAGAGGCTTTCGTATCCGAAAACGATGGGTCGGGAACATCATGAGGAGGCAGGGCCATGGCAAGCAGGAACGATGAAACCACTCCCGAGCAGGCCGTGAAGGCGACACGCGTGTTTGGGATAATAAATCTCGCTCTTGGCGCCTACATGATCCTAGGAGGGCTCGCGGGGCTGGCCGACATCGATCTCCCCGGCTCGGCGAAGACATGGGGCGGCGTGTTGGGCTTCATTGTCATCGTTGTCGCATGGGGATCGGCCGCCGCCAGCGGTCTGGGGCTGATCCTGTTTGCGGAATGGGGCCGCAGGCTCGCGATCCTGTGGGGGAAAGTGATCGTGTGGGTCCTGCCGATTGCGTTCGGACTTTCTCATGGTCTGTCCGAATTCTTATCCATAAGTTTTGCTATAATCATCGTGATCTGCCTCTACGCAAACATTCTGGCGCAAAACATCGCAAAGCCCGAGTTCGATGCGGCTTTTGAACGGCGGTGATTTCGGATAGACGCTATATTCATCCTGCGTCACGGCAGTTCATTAACCTGTTCTGATACTATGAAGAGGCAGAGGAGGAGACCCCGCTGAGAAATCTTCCAACAAGGATGATCCCTTGATGGCGCTGAAGGTGATACTTGTTGTCCTGTCGATAGCTGCAGCTTTGACGGTGATGTTCCTGATTCTCAGGCCGCTGTCGGGCTTGACCGTCGGCGACACGGGTCGCTGATAGGAAGCGTTGAGGGCTCAGTAATAACTGCGGAGA
>SDBT01014801.1_pt1 | contig 12414 bp, 9 predicted proteins | sample 2277101 | NCBI WGS metagenome assembly SDBT01 (sample SAMN10404973, study PRJNA504765) | marine sediment metagenome | isolation source: marine sediment core GS10_PC15, 103 cmbsf | place: Arctic Ocean: Southern Knipovich Ridge | collected 2010
TTATATAATTTTCTTTTCTAACTATAGTAAAATTGATCATATCTTACCAAATTTAATAAATAGCATAAACAAATGGAAAAAACAAGATTTTATTAGAAAATATAAATATAAAATCAGTTATCCGATTGATTATTATAATAGAAAAGAATCAACGAAAGTAATTGAGTATGAAACTTCTAAGAATATTGAAGAAATTGGATAAGCTCAAATATAAATTATTATAAGATTCAGAATTTCCTTAAATGCAGAAAATACCGCTTCTGTATAATACTCATCATTAAATAATTTTTGAGAAACTCTCGTTATTTCTAAATGAATATTAGGCCAAAATGAATCTTCTAAACCAAGATCATCATCTTCCATACTGAGACTAATGTAATACTCAATATCGAAAATCTCTGGAGAGAATTCTCTAGTAGGGTAAACCTTTTTAACTGTACTTAAAATAAGATTATTCTCCTCCTTAGTTAATCTTCTTAACTTTTCAGTGTATTCAAATGGTGAGTAAATTTCAAACGTGCTAAGGAGTGAATGCAACTTGCTTCCAAAAGATGATGAAAGTTGAACTTTAGACTCAGATTGGGAAAGTAATTCTGATAAATCATTCCTTCCCCTATAATCAAGTATTTGTCTAATTTTTTCTATATCTTTTTTTGACATTAAATTATGTATTAGTTTTGTTTATACTTAAAATTTATTTCATCATAAAAAATTTAAATTAGTTCTAATAAAGACTTGAAAGTGCTATCAATATTTGCAATTGCATCCTTTATTGCAGGAATGAAATTTGGGATATTATCTTTAGTATTTTCATTTAATTTAAATTCTGGCCAATCAGCTCGATACTCGTTATGTAATGGTTTAAGAAAATCATATTTCTCTGGATTTATTCTGAAATATAGTTTTATTTGTTTAGATTGGGGAATTGTATATAAAAAATTAGTTCCGCTATATCGAAAGGTTATGGCTGTTTTTGCTACATTTAGGACATATTCTATCTTGGCACTGTCTATAGCGTCTTTTAATTCATAGAATAATTTCTTAATTTCCGAAGAAAGATTTCTTTGAATGAAAAAATTCGCAATTTCTTTATCATCTCCAGTTATTGTTGCTAATTCTTCTAAGGATTCTTCAATTGATTCTTTTTCAATCTTTTTCAATTCTTTTATTTCTTCAAAAATTGAAATGATTTCGAGCTCTGCTTTTGGATATTCTGACCAATTATGTTTCCAGCAGACTATAATATCACATTGAGATGAATCATGACCGTGATCACTAAAATTTTTACTATACATTTCAAACTCTATCCTTACTCTTTGAAATTTATCTGGACCAATCTTTCTTAAAGCTGTGCAATCAGGAAATTCTGTTTGTACATTTTCTATCTTAAATCCTAAGTCATTGGATATAAGAGCGAATAAAAATACCACCCCTTGTTCATTTGTAGGTGCATACATCAGCCCTCTAAAATTTAAGGGAGCCCCCACAATTTCTTTCGAAGTCATAGTAAAATTTTGTTAATTTCTTGAATTTATAAAATATGTATTGATTAAAAATTTTTCTTCCCTAATATTTGATGTTATTTCCGACAGAATTTAATGCGTCCAGCCTCACAGATGATTTTTCGCAATAGCCAATAAGGATCAAATTCTTCCAAGTGAAAGAGCCTGGATCTTATTATGATTGGGAATTACGATTTAAAACTAACTCTCCTAAAGCCAAGAATAAAAAATTTAATACTTTTGGGATTTTTAGAGATGGTTTTAGTATTTTCGAAATAGGAGAATAATAGTGTTCTTTATTAGCTTAATCAAATTTGCTGATTTTCAATCATATATAAATTTTCAATGTTGTGAAGGATTTCATCAATTTTTTCGACTCCAGGAGAGTCGAGAACTTATTACGATTCAGACTAAGGTATTTGAGCGATCTAAGGTTCGATATGGACTCTGAGAGAGTCGTTAACTTATTATCACCTAACCATAGTTCTTGAAGTGAGGAAAGTTTCGATATAGACTCCGGGAGAGTCGTTAAGCAAGCATAAGAAATAATAGAGATAATTGTGAATTATGTTTTTATTTTAGATGCGAGAGTGCTTTGATATACAAATCTCATTGCATTTCTTTAACTATGTAATCTCCGTTTGTCAATATTTCAGTGAAGTGTGATTGTTTATTTTGGAGCCAACACCCATTTGTTATCATCATTATGTTTCCATATCTTACATGGAGAGCGTCATGGATGTGACCAAAAATGATGTTTGTTATAAAGTTTAATCTCATATTTTTTAGAAATTCCTCTGCATTATCAAAAAATCTTTCGTGTTTTCTAAATATCTCGTTCTGAATGAATTTTTTAATTTGTCCACCTCTAAACCTAGTCTTACTTATTCGTTGCGATTCTAGATATCGGTAAAACGAATTATAATCAAAATCTTCTTTTTCTGACCTCCACTTGTGCCAAAATTCATTTATTCCTCTTTTTGAATTCTCATTTAAATTCATAAAAATGCTCCACCAAGGGGATGTGCTAAAATGATGGGTCCCCCAATTTTCGAACTGGTATCCGTGAGTCATAAAATAATATTTATCATTAAAATTATTACCATTCTGAAAGAAATAATGACGATGGGCAAGGGTTAATTCACTATTCTGACCAATTGTCATTTTATTTGCTGAATCGTATAAAGATAAAGTCAATGGCTTATTATCACCTTTTCCCAAGAGTAAATATTGACATATAAAATCTTTTTTCAAAAATCCATTGTCAAATCCGTTCTTTTTCATGTTTTTTAAGAACTCCATTTTCCTTGTTTTAAAATATACATTAAAATATCCCGTCGTTAACATTTCGTGATTGCCAAACACAAATATGATAGAAACACCATTATCATTAATGGATTGGAGAAGATCATAAATCGTGTTAAAAATGGGATTATTACAAATATTCCTAAAACTATTCATTATAATGTCAAATGTATCTCCAAGAAATATCAGCGTTTCTAAATGAGGAAGTTTACCACTCCTAAGATCTTGGAATATTCTGGTAAGGAATGCTTCAAATTCGCTTGATTTACAATACAAATCACCCAGATGGATGTCAGAAGTTATGATTGCCAGAACCTTATTGTTAAATGACATTTTATTATCACCTTTTAATTATTGAGTAGTCTTTCGATTCAAATTATAAAATTAGTGAGACCTAGAATTTTTAGATTTCTAACTAAAGAAATCCTCTATTAGAATTTATTTATAGCCCTTTAGAATTTTCTCTATGATTTTTTACAGAATTATTATCGTCCATATTTTAACGCAAATTTACTGAATTTGTTTATAAAAACCATAATTCTTGGCACTACAATTATACTCTTTTCAATCGGATTGTCCTTAGCTTTAAAAGTAATCAGAAGGTTTAAATCTGAAATACAACAAGAAAGTTTGCAGCTGGTTGTTGAGTCAATAAGATCTGAATGCCCACAATGTGGAACAGAATTCGAATTCACGGCTTTTTTTAATAGCAAGTACATGTTGTTGTCCACGGTAATTAATTTTTTAAATTCTGTTTCAGTTTCAAAAGAGTCTGAAGTTAATTTTTTTGCCCAGTGAAGCCTTGTGGCAATTTTTTTTCTGGTTCTTTAAGGTCTTTTACTTCATAATGAATTACTCTTTACTTTTCTTTTTATTTTAAAATTCAATATAAATCTCAATAAAACTTATTTAGGAGTCTTTCTACTATTTATTTGAGGAAAAAAATCGAGGAAATTATTACTAATAAGTGAATTAATGAATGAAGTTATCTCAGAATAAAAATAATTTGACATATAGTTATAATACAATTGATATTAAAGAAGCACTTACAAAATTTTCAAACTTTTTAATACTATTTCCATATCATCCAGGGAAATCTAATATTAAGAATATAGGATGGCTAACTCCTCAAAAATTCTTTCGTATAAGTGATATTCCAAAAAGACCCTTTTGTGGCATTATTGAAATATGCCATAGAAAAGGTTTTCCAGTGTTAAGAGATTGGCTTAATTATATTGAAAATAAAAGTCTTAATAAAAAAAAAATCATCAAAGAAATTAGAAAAAAAGTGGTAAATCATTTAAATGAGCTTATAAAAAATATTAGATATAAAGAAGAAAATGCAAGGATAATTCTCAATAATCAATTTAAGGAGTTGAATATATGGATTAAAATAATGTATGATAAAATTAACTATCTTAAGAATAAGGGGTACTGGAGTTCAGAATTCTTACAGCAATTAAGAAGAAGAAAAGAAATTGGGGATACTTACAAACAATATCGTAAGATCAAGGCTAAAAAGAGGATAAAAAAAATTGAACAATATAATCAAAAAATGGAAGAATTAACGAAAGATGATAAAATTGATGCTAATCTTTTTAAATTATTACCAATGAGTTATGACCAATATGAGATGGAGAGAAAACTTCCTAATAGTCCTTCAGAAAAGGAAATACTAAGATGTAAATTAGTAAGAGTGGAATATAATTCATATGTTGCAAATTCTCGCTATAATGAGAAGCTTCCTTTAGAAATAATATTTACAGAAATTTTTCATTTCAAACATAACTTAAAAGAATTTAATATCTTAACTCCACAAGAATTTGATAATTTTATTAATGAAATTTTACAATTAATGGGCTATGATTGGGTATCCTGTATTAATGGCGAATTAATGTTTATAGGATATAGCATAGAGGAAAAAGAGGAAAAAGAAGTCTTTAGATATTTAAAGAAATATCGAAAAGTAATCGAGAATCTTGAAAAAGCCAAACAACACATACTGGAAGCAGACTGGAATAGTGTCCCTTTATATTGTTGCAAGGCTATTGAGCACTTTTATAAAAATCTCTTAGGAAATGATAAGAAACATAAAAAACTTTGTTTATCAGATTTAACCAATGAACTAAGGAAGAAAAAGCAAGTTCTATTTAAAAAATCAGATAGTGCTGTAATGGATGGGATCGATCATCTTCTTTTATCTGGGATTAAGATAGTTGGAACCATAAGAAATACAAGAGATTCAGGACACGGTAATGATAGAGATGTTCTCAAATGGGAAGCAAAAATGGGTTATAGTTATACAATTCTATTGTTAAGAACTTTATTAGAAATTCGTTAGATTTGTATATATTTTTATGGTATTTTTTGATTAACCCTCGGTTAAACTTCCATGAATTATAAAGCAACATACGAGCTAGCATATCTAACTATCTTACATTGTCGTAATTTGATTTCTATCTCCTCCCAATTCGATTTATGTCGCAAAAACCGGTTTCAATTAACCATTTTTTATCATAAAATCGAGATGTACGAGACGCCCAAGAGTTTTTTTTACCTCTAGGTTTTTCTGTGGTCATTAGAGTTTTTTATTATTTTAACATTTTTTAGATTATTCTTCAAATAAAATTGTATACATGAAGTATCCGCGCCTTTCTGAATAAGCTGCTTTTTCCATTCCACGCTCTCTTTTAATTGGATCTTCTTTATCAATAGGAATAATTTCTGGAGGAATATGTGTTTGTTGGAAAAATCTTATGTCTTTTTCTTTATTTTTTAATAACCAAACATTTAATCCGATTTCAATCTTTTCTTCTAATCTTACTATTAAAGTTTTAGCTTTTAACATATTTTATCACCTTCTTATTTTTGTTAATTTAAAATATAAAATAAGATATTTAAAATATATAAAATTCATAGATATCCAGTTGAATTACGTAGTGAAAATCTAAAGTTTATGAGTTTCTACAAATTCTATTTAATTTCAACCATTTTTTCAAGGATCTCTTTACGGTTTAAGGCTTTAGACTTTGCTAAGGTTGTAAACCCCGATATCTTCAACTTTTTGAATAACTTATTTTTTACCTGATAAATTATGGAGCTAGAAGTTGTTCCAATTTTTTCACAGATTACTTTCACAGATATTGTCGAAGTATGAAATCATTATGGTCTAACCTTCCAGTAATTTTGATTTTATCAAAACTCTGGAAAAATTTATAATTATAGCGGGCCGATTTTGGAAGTGGGCGTTTTAAGAGCATTTAATCAGGTGGTATATAATCACGCCAAATTTATTGATCGAGGTGGAATTTATGCCTACTAATGTGAGATTTAATGAATTTGGCTTACTTAAAATTATAAACAACGGAGGTGAAAAGAATAAGAAAAAGAAATGATGATCGGTCCAATAGCATGAATCCAAATAATCCAGCATACTTTTTTTGAAAAATAAAAATTAAGATAATTACTAAATTCTTAAGAAACAATTCATTATAGTGAAAATGATGAATGTGGATGAGAATATAAAACATAGAGATAAGATAATACGTTCCTACATTTTATCTAGAAATAGGGATAAAAATCCAGAATTCCTTCTGGTCAGAGAAGTCATCCAAAACCTCAGAACAAGAAAACCAAAAATCAATTTAAGGCTGTTGTTTCCACAAGTTTAATTCATCAACAAAATTTATAAACACTTCAATCAATTTTTCAAACATTCAAAACCAAGAGACTTACGGATATAAATGTCTGAACAAAAAACAATTCAAGGAAAATTTTACAAAACTAAACCAATTGGAGAAGGTAAATCGGGTAAAATTTTTGAAGTATTAGTCCTAAGAGATATTATGTACGCAAATAAAGGGGATAAATTAGCTATAAAAAAATATAAAGCTTGGGTCTTAGAAGAGCCATTCCAAACAATTAGAATTGCGAGAGAATTGACCACTGGTTCGAAAATAATATCTAACCATTTAGTAAAGACATATGAAATAATCGAGGAACAAGGAAATACCTATTTAGTGATGGAATTATTGGACGGTATTTCCTTATCCAAATACCTAGAAAATAATCCAACACTGAGTTTCCTAGGACTTATTGATATTTGTTCGGGAATTTTAGAAGGTTTACACGAACTTCATGAAAAAAATTTAATTCACAGAGATATTAAACCAGCAAATATAATGATTACAAGTAGAGGACCAGTTATTACGGATTTTGGTGTAATTAAAGATCTAAATGAATCAATTACAATTTCAGGGGATCAATTTTTAGGTACAATAATATACGCAGCTCCTGAATTATTATTTGGTAAGAGTAAAGATGATAAATCAATAGATATCTTTAGTTTTGGAATGATATTATATGAATTAATTTTTAAGAAACCATATTTTGATAAATGCATGTTTTGGAGTGAAATTATATTTCTAAAAAAAAAACCTATTACATTTCCCTTATTTTTAAATTCAGAAATATGGCGGCATTTTGGATTTCGAGAATCACTTTTTCTATCATCAATTTTACAAGGCAGTTTAACAAAACCAGACTTACGTTTAACTAGCGAACAATTATATACAGCATTCAGTAATAATATTTGGAAAGATTCTTTTTTACATTATGTGAATTCGGATGTTATATCAAAATGGCCAGACATTCCTGAAATATTAAAAACAACACTTCATACACTACTTATTAAATTAGAAAAGGAGGCACCAACTGAAATTGAAGAAGTTATAAAAAACTTGTATTATAACGCAGCTATATCAGAAGATTATGGATATTACAAAATATTTGGTGTTGATGATACAGAAGGTTGGCTATATCGCTTAAGTGAATTAGGATTAATATCAGAATTAATTTATTATGATAAAGAGTATTGGGGTGAAAGAGTAGGATTTATAACTAATTTAGGCTGGCAGTTTTTATTAAAATACTCCCAAAATGTTGAAAAATTAATCCAAAACGTTAGAATCAATAATAAAATCGAATAAAAATGTAAAAAATATTCCTAATAATCCTTAATTTTTAACTATAGAATTGAATAGATAAAATAAAAAAATAAGAGTTATATTTATGGCGAATTAAATAATGGCTATAAATCTGAAATTTTGTATAAAAATATCAGAAGTAAATTTATATCCCATCCTTTTTTGGAAGGAATTGAATACCATACTATCCAGGTTATCAAGACTGAGTGGATTTACTCGCAATGGGGTGAATTGACTGTACAAGAATATTAACAAGATCTCAAGAATCTTAGAGAGAACTTTGATAAAGGTACGCTTGAAGCATATCTTAAAGAAAGAACTAGATTTATTAAATAATTTATGTAAAATTTTAGAAAATCAAAATAAAAAATTAAGAAGAAAAGACGTTTTTAATATGAAGTATAAATTTCTCGAATTTTCTTCAAGTCAGAGTCAGAAAATTAATTCCTTAATTGAAAATCAAGGAACAGATCATCGACTTGGAAAGTTATTTTTATGATACAATAACTCGTTCATAATAAAAAAAATTTAAATAAATATTCTTTTATTAATTTGGAAAGAAAAAAATTCTATACCATCTAACTATATAAAAAATGCAGGATTGAAAAAAATCCTTCAAAAATAAAAGTATGAAAGGTAATAATTATGATAAGGTCTGTCCATGAATATCCAATTTCAATAATCATAAATGATAATGATAATAATAAATATGTGATTCCCAAATTCCAGCGAGAATATAAATGGAAAAAAGAGGATTGCGAAAATATATTTAATGATTTATTAGATAATGATAAAGGTTATTTCTTAGGTTCAATAATATGCATTAATCAAGGGAAAGACGCATTTGACGTAACTCCATTAGAAGTAATTGATGGCCAACAACGGTTAGCTACGATTTCACTTACTTATGCTGCTATATATAACAGGTTTTTAAAAGAAATGAGGAAAGATGATGAATTTATTCACGAAAAAATTACATTAAAAAACAGATTAATTCAAAAAAATACTAAAAATGAATTAAAATTAGAATTATCTTATCAAAAAAACAACTTGGATGATTATAAGGCTATTTTAGAAGAATTAAAATTGTATAATGATACGAAATTTAAACGACCACTTAATTTAGGAAATCGTCGAATATATAAGACTTATCAATATTTAAAAAAGCGAATATCAGAATTAGATGATTATGATAAATTATCAGACTTCTTAGAAAGATTAAATTCAGCGATGCTTGTAAAAATTGAAGTAGAGAGTCATGCAGACGCTTTTATATTATTTGAAAGTGTTAATAATCGAGGAATTCCTTTATCAGCAATGGATATAATAAAAAACAAATTATTAGCAAAATTAGAGAACAAAGAAATTCTATCAATTGATGAGGCATTTAATAAATGGATTAAGTTAGTGGATAATTTAGAAGATTATTCTATTCAAGAACGTTTCCTAAGGCAATATTATAATGCATTTAGATATAAAGAAGAAGTCGGTATTAAGGGATATACAAAAGCTACTCGTTCAAATTTAATTAAGATTTATGAAAAATTAATAGATTCTGATGTAAATTCAATCTTTAATGAACTTATTGAAAAATCAAAGATTTATAATTCATTCATTCTACCAAGTGAGGAGGGAAAATATGCAAAATATAGGAAAGATCTAATTGATCTTCTACATATAGGTGCTGCCCCATCTTATACTTTACTAATCTATCTATTTTCAAATCATTTTGATAAAGAAGATCTAATTCTCCAATCAATTAAATTCTTAATCAAATACTTTGTAAGGAGAAACTTAACGGATTCTCCAGGAACGAGAGATTTGGATAATATTTTTATAGAGCTAATAAAAGAATGTGAAAACAATAAAGATCATCTAAATTTTGATATTATAAAAAAATTTTTACAAAAGGCTAATAGATTTTCTAAAAGTGAAGAATTTAAAAATTTATTAGAAGGACCTATTTATAAGATTAATGCGCCTGTAGCGAGATTTATCTTATCAAAATTGGAAGAAGGACATAAAACAAAAGAAATATATGTAGACTTATGGGAAAAGGATAAAAATAAGAAATATTTATGGACAATTGAGCATATATTCCCACAAGGAAAAAATATCCCAAAGGATTGGATTGATATGATTGCTGAGGGGAATGAATTCAAAGCAAAAGAGCTTCAAAAAGATTGGGTGCATAATTTAGGAAATTTAACTTTAACAGGATATAATTCAAAATTATCAAATTTTTCATTTGAAAAGAAACGAGATAGGAAAGATAAATCTGGAAATCATATTGGTTATAGAAATGGACTTTATCTTAATAAAGAATTAAAAAATAAAGATTCTTGGAAAATAAATGATATTAAAGTTCGTACTGATATTTTATCCAGTGAGGCTTTTAAAATGTTTGATGTTTGAGAATAAGTTATCTTCCCCGAATTCCAACTTATTGAAAATGTAGATAACAGAGCTTTAGGGTTTCTCAAATTTCATTTTTGAAATCAATGAATCCTTATTATAAATCTCCTATTAGTTTGGTTTAAAATGATGATGCTACCTCTTCCATAAAGGTCTCCATTTCATCAGTAAAAGTATATAAGGAAAAAATGAAATGTGTACAGCCTAAATCAACATAATCTTGTAAGATTTCGATACAATTGTTATATGTACACATAATAGTAATATCATTTCCATACTGACTTTTTAACTTATTCAACTGTTTTTCATCTTTTCCAATCAAAATATTGCCAGACCAGGAGAGTTCAATATCATCTATTTTTCTTCCAAGTGTATCGCAGTATCCTTGTAGAATATTCACTTTTCTTCTATAATCTTCTCGGGAAACTCCCCAAGCGTTCCAGATATTTCCGATCTCGGCTGCGACCTTAAGCGTATATTTTTCTCCTCCCCCTCCAATCATGATAGGAGGATGTGGTTTTTGTACAGGTTTTGGTTTGCATATTGCTTCTTTTGCTTCATAGAAATCTCCTTGGAAACTCGTCTTTTCTTCAATCCAGAGCTTTTTTATTAAAATTATCCCTTCTCTCATTTGGTTTACTCTGGTAGCGGGATCCATGAATGGAAATCCGTAAGCATCGTATTCTACTTCCTTCCAACCGGCACCATAGCCAAATAATAATCTTCCCTCGGAGATAATATCAAATGTAGATGCGATTTTAGCTGTAAGTGTAGGGTTTCTAAAAGAATTGCATACCACCAGAGGTCCGAGCTTGATGGTTTTGGTTTCCACAGCTAATGCTGAAAGCAGTGTCCAAGCTTCGAAAACGCTTCCCTCATTATTGTCTCCCCACATAAGGTGATCCATAACCCAAAGAGAGTCATAACCTAATCTTTCACATTCCTGCGCGATTTTTTTAATTGAATCGTAGTCAGATCTGTATTGCATATCTGGTGCAGCATTTATAGTTACTCCAAACTTTATTTTCCTCATAACTAACCATCTTCGATTTTGAATATGATAATTTATATTATTATAAGCGATTCAATCAATTTAAGTACATAAACAACTCTTAAAAATTATAATAAAAAAGGTAAAAAAAGTGGATATAATTTAAGACTTAAGAGAATAATTTTCCCATTGATTGCCGAGGAATATCATTTCTAACTTTTTCTAAAGAAATCGCTTCTTCCGGGCAATTAGAAGCACATAAACCACATTTTATTATCTGTGAGGATTGTGGAGAAGAAATAGAAAACTAATAACATTTTAATTTACAACGTTTTATATCAATTTTATAAGATATGACATAATCTTTTCCGAAAGATAAATTCCCTAAAAATTATCTTTTTTCTTTAAATAGATTAAGTGTAATTTATTTGTAATTACACAACTGAATTTACCCATGAATTTAAGAGACCGAAGGTTCATTATCTGTTCTTTCCTGTTTTGTTTATTTCTTATTCAGAACTCTTTCTTGTCTGGGTCAAACTTTTTGATAAATAACAAGGCGAATAATCCTAAATCCGCTTTATATAATGATTGGGAAGTCAAATTCAACTATGAACAGACAAATGGGAGAGATATTGCAGAAGACGAAAATCAAAATATATATATCGTTGGAAAGATGTTTAATTTTTCCAAAAACGTGTATGATGTATTATTATGTAAGTATAACTCAGCAAATAACATAATTTGGAACGTGTCTTGGGGTGGCGTATTTGATGATTACGCGTATGCTTTGGATATTAATCAAATATCGTCGAATATTTACCTGGTCGGAAGTACATCAAGTTACGGAAAAAATAACAGTAGTGATATCTTTTTATTATCCTATGATTATTCTGGAGTTTTACAGTGGAATATAACGTGGGGTGGTACCTCTTGGGATGTAGGCTATGATGTAAAATACGCTTCTAATTTTATCTACGTTATCGGTTATAGTAACTCCTTTTCTTTATCTGAGGATATTGTCGTTTTAAAATATAATACTTCTGGTTCATTGCAATGGAATAAAACATTCGGTACCGCAGAAACAGATATAGGGTATGGTATTACACTTGATAATTCAGATAATATATTTATTACGGGAAAAACAGCATCATCAGGAAATATTGATTTATTCCTAATTAAATTGGATAGCAACGGGAATCAACTATGGAATACT
>SDBT01014802.1_pt1 | contig 12414 bp, 11 predicted proteins | sample 2277101 | NCBI WGS metagenome assembly SDBT01 (sample SAMN10404973, study PRJNA504765) | marine sediment metagenome | isolation source: marine sediment core GS10_PC15, 103 cmbsf | place: Arctic Ocean: Southern Knipovich Ridge | collected 2010
TTTACACTTAAAAAGTGCAGATGTAGCCTAGTTGGTAAGACGCTGGCCTTGAGCTTTATCTTATGATAAGACAGCCAGTGCGCGTAAGCGCTCGGGGGTTCGAGTCCCTCCATCTGCGCTTATGTGAAGAAAAGATCAGCGGAAATAAAATTTATGGGCTATTGGCGCAGGCAGGTAGCGCAGCAGGCTCTTAACTTGACGGTCGGGGGTTCGATACGTCCATCCTAATGAGTGGACGCGAAATTCCCTCATAGCCCGCTCTTTTTTTTAACCTTTTAAAGGGTTTTAAGAACTACTTCAAAATCTGAAAAATCAAAAGGCTTCAAAATAAACCCGTCTGCTCCAGTCTCTTCTATATTTTTTTCCACTTCAGAGCCAGGTATAGCTGTCAAATAATATATTGGTATCTCCCTAAAATCCTCATCAGATTTTATTTGTTTACAAATATCATATCCACTTATATCAGGCAAAATGATATCTAGAAGGATTATTTTAGGCTTAGACTTCTTTAATTCTTCTATACCTTTGGACCCACTTATAACACCTTTACAATTGTAACCCTTACCCTCAAAATAACTTGTGATTAGCCGAATCGTGGGAAGATCATCCTCTATCAATAAAATATCATAGGCCTTAGCTTCGACCTGTATATCGTCTAAAATATTAACTATTTTGCTCTCTAATAGTACGCTCTGTTCAAAAATATTCCCTATCGTAGATAAAATTTCTGGACTTAATTCTTTCTTATAGTTTTCTAAGAGTAGTTGGGAAAATCCTTTAATTGAGGTTAATGGTTCTTTCAAAGCATGTGATATGTTCGAGATTGTCTCAAGATTTAAATCTAATAACCCATTACTAGATGAATTTGATTTCTTATTTATAAAATAATCAACACTCTCTCTTATCAGTTTAGAGATCGTGGAATAATTATGTTTTTCAATGAAACCTTTCCAATCCCTTTTATCTTGTTCAGAAATATATAATGAAATCCGTTCTTTATCTCTGTCATAGACCTTCTCCCCTTCTTTCCATTTTTTAAAACCCTCGGTTATAACTCCTCGCCATATGGCATATTTTCCAGTTTCATCTTCATATCTCTTCATATCTGAAGTTATTTTAATTCCATTAGGATTATTATCTCCATTATCTTGATTTATCTCATCTTGGGATTTTCTAGAAATCTTTTTCACCTTCTTCCAGTCTCTTTTTTCGGTTCTTTATCAAAAATTTTAATTTTTATAAAAAAAGTTTTAAAATTTAATTATTATAACAATTTTTTTACCAATTTCTCAATTATTGAAATAATTTTGAGTATAAAATTTTTATTGATTATAAAGTGCAAAATTGTTTTTAAAAGGATTAGTAATACGTTAGTAATACTTATTGATCAATATTTCAAATTTCAGTGGCTATTTTTTACTTATAATATCAAGGATCTTGTCGAAGTCTGTAAAGTTAAATGGTTTTAAAATATATCCGTCGGCTCCGGTCTCGTTTATATGACTTTCTACTTCACTTTCAGATATTGCAGTTAAAAAATATATAGGTAAATCTTCGTTTTTCGATTTTATCTTTTTACAAATATCATAACCACTTATATCGGGTAAAATTATATCTAATAATACTACTTTAGGAGTACTATTATTTAATTCTTCAAGTCCCCTCTTACCACTTACCATTCCTTTACAAACAATCCCTTTATTCTCGAAAAAACTTGTGATTAATCGGATAGTCGCCACATCATCTTCGACTAGCAGGATATCATATTTGGTGTTTTGACCTTTAATATTATCCAAGAAATTTATGATTTTATTTTCCATATCAATGCTTTGGTCAAAAATATTTCTTACAGTGTCTAGAACACCATTACTCAATTGGTCTTGATAAGTTTCTAATAGTAATTGTGAATATCCTTTAATTGATGTCAGTGGTTCTTTTAACGCATGAGATATATTCGATATTGTAGTTGGGTTTACATTTTTATGTCGATCCTCAATAAAGGTTTGTACCGCATCGCGAATGAGTTTTGAAATGGTAGAATAATTATTGTATTTAATAAAATCTGCCCATCTTTCCTTTGTATCTTCTGATACATATAGAGAAATCCGCTCTTTGTCCCTGTTATATACTTTTTCCCCTTTTTGCCACTTTTTAAAACCCTCTGTTACTAAACTACGCCATACCGCATATTTGCCCGTTTCCTTTTCATATCTTCGCATTTCATCTGTTAATTCTCCGTTGTAAATATCGCCATTTTCCCCGTCTATCTTACTTAGGTCCTTCATCTGCATTGAATCTAATTAAAGGTTTTGTTTACTTTTTTGTAAAAGAAACTTTTTTTACCAAATACTTAATCGTTAAAATTCCTAAAAAAGACATAGTGAACTATTATTTAAAGTTATTTATAACGAATAAGTAAAGATTTTTCTTACCACAAGTTGGATGGAAATTTTAGATATATTAGATGGAAATTTTGGATTGAATTTTTACACTTTTTTTTTACCACAAAGATTTGTTGTTTTACCACGAATTCATTTATGGTAAATAATATGAAACCCGAATATTAGTTGATAGGACTTCAACAAAAATAATTTCTTACGAGAGATGCAATAAATATTTCTTTCTTAGAAATTAATAATTTAAATTATTACTTTGCACTTAATACATTTTGGAATATTTCTAATTTTATTCTTCTGCAAATCCAAAACAGCTAGGGTTGGTATTTTGCATAATGAATTAGGGATTTTCGAAATATTATTTTTACTTAAAAACAAAAACTTAAGCGATTTTAAATTACCAATAAAATTTGGAATTTCACTTATTTCATTGTCATCTATCGATAATGAATATAATGAAGTTAAGCTCACAATGTTTTCTGGTATAGTTTTAATATCATTATAATTAAGGTTTATTTTTCTCAAGGATTTAAGTAAACCAATAGGTCCCGGCAACACTTTAATATTATTATCACTAAGGTCTATTTCCTTCAGAGACTTAAGTGAACTAATACTCTCCGGCAACACCTCAATATTATTACTACCAAGACCTAATTCCTTCAGAGACTTAAGTGAACCAATACACTCCGGAAAAACTTTAATATTATTATAACTTAGTTTCAGAATTTCTAATTTTTCTAAAGTACTAATCGATTGAGGGAGATAAGTTAAAAAATTAAAATCTAATCGTAGAACTTTCAGCGAATTTAATTTTCCTATGGAATCTGGAATCTTATGTAAACAACAATGATGCATGGTAAGTTCTTCTAGATGAGTTAATCGATATATATTTTCTGGGATGAATTCAATATCAAATTCATCGGAAGTAGAAATAATTAACGATATAATCCGCCCCTCTTCGTCGGTTTTAAAATAAGCTCCGGGAATACCCCCTGCCTCGGGATACTCATTTAAATTGATAAATTCTTGTGCGAACTGCTCAAAAAGTGCTAAAATAATTGCCTCGTCAAAGAGGATTCCCTCTTCCTTCACCCGTTTCTGAACTTGGAACTCGATTTTCTTAAATAATTCTTTTTTAATATTCTTAAATAATGGATTTTTAGACCATCCTATTAAATCATATAATGCATACAGACGATCCGGAGGGCAATCATTTTCTACCACCCACATTAACGGCTCAATGCTTTTCTCTGGAAATAATTCAATTAAAACTTTAGCACTCAATAATCGAGCATCCGATTGTCCTGAAATTAGACACTTCTCTAAAACGTTATATACTTCATCAGATAAAAGACTTAACTTTCCTAACATGTTTATGGCGACCTCGACCTCAAGCCTAAAACTAGAGCTAAAACCATCATCCTCAATTATTCTAATAAGTTTTTCTGCAGTTTCAACCCTACTCAGCTTATTATTTAGATAATCTTCATAAATTTTTTGAGGAACCATATCTAACATATCTATCAATTAATTTTATATTAATATCATCTTAATATTTAAAATAAAATGTGCCTATTTAAATCTATAGAGACATTAAGAATTCCTTACCTAAGAGAAATGACTTTGAACATAAAAATACTATTATTAGACTAACCTGCTTTTTTATTTATCTATACCTTTATCTGACTTTATCAAAATTAGCTCTCAACATTTTCATTTTGATAAGAATCAAAATGTCAGATCAAAAAGTATTAATTTTTACACTTTTTTTTTACCACAAATTTCCCACTAAGTTTTTTACACCGACTTTATATATAAAGGCAATTAAGGTATTATGATCTTTATTAGTCGTAAAAGTATTAAATGATTGATAGATTTTTTGTTGTAATATGTTTCACGATCATGAAAAATTTTTACAACAAAAAGATTTAAATACTACCTTTGCATTTTTTAATTCATTACGAATAAAAAATTCGAACACAAAAAATTTACGATTAAAAAATTCGAACACAAAAAACTATTTTATGAGGTAAAAAAGGTATGGTTGTAGAATACGATGTTATGAACTCAAACATTTGTCCTGAATGTGGGGGGTTAGTACAAAGTTTTTATGAAAGGGGAGAAACAGTTTGTAAATCATGTGGCCTAATAGTATCTGAGCGTGGATTAGACATTTCTCATAGTGGGATTAGAGCGTACACCAAAATGGAGAAAGATAGAAAGGAGCGAACAGGGTGCCCTATTTCTATTTTAATGCCTGATATTGGATTAAGTACGGTTATTGATCGGACAAAGATCAAAAATCCTGATTTAAGACGAGCAGCAAAATGGAACACACATATGAGCTGGGAAAAAAGGAATATGTTAATTGCTATCACTGAGCTTAAAAGAATTGGTAGCAATCTAAACTTTCCTGACCGAGTGAAAAAATCTGCAGTACGTCTTTATAAAGAAGTATTTAAGAGAAAACTGTTGCGAGGAAGATCTATAAATGGCATGGTTGCGGCCTGCGCATATTTTGTATGTAAGGAAGAGAAGGTTCCAATAACACTTCAAGAAATCTTAGATGAAGCATCAATTAATCAAAATATCGTGAAAAAATGTTATAAGATTCTTGTGAGGGAGCTCAATCTAAAATCACCACATATTGATCCAGTATCATTAATTCCACGCTATTGTGCCGATTTAGGCTTAGGGATTGATATTGAGAAAGAAACTGTTAAAGTATTAAAGAATTACATAGCACATTCCTCAATTTGCGGGAAAGATCCTAAAGGATTATGTGCGGGATCGATCTATTTAGTTGCAAAGCTTAAGAATAGAAGGGTAAGTCAGAAGGAGATTTCCCGGATAATTAATGTAACAGAAGTTACGTTGCGCTCGAGATATAAAGAGCTTTTAAAAAATATAAGTTTTAAGTTAAGCTAATTCTTTCATCCAAATTTTTCTAAATTATTTTCTTATTTTTTTGTTTATTTATCTTAATTAATTATATAAAGCCTAACTTCAGCTTAAATTCATTAAATAATAAGTATTGTTCCTAAAATCAATTGATTATTAGGATTTTTAAGCGTTTTTTCTTTAAAAATTAGATAGATTAATAATTGGGAATTTTAATTTTGGTGTCCCGTTCTTTTTGCAGCTATTTGGCCAACTTTTCTACCAGGAGGAGCGTTTCTCGAGGTTGTTGTTGGTTTATGAGGTGATTGTTTTGCGCCACCGCCATAAGGATGAGATGCTGCTACCATTGCAACACCGCGAACGACTGGCCATTTTTTAGCTTTTGATTGAATGTAATAATGCTTATTTCCTGCTTTCATAAAAGGTTTATCCGTTCTACCTCCACCAGCTACTACGCCGATAGTGCAGAGGCAATTTTCGTGGAACCATTTTCTTTTCTTAGAACGAAAGAGTAATTCCACCTTATTTCCAGATTTGTCTCTTACAGTTGCAGCGACTCCGGAAGCACGGGCAAATTTTCCTCCATCTTGGGGGACTCCTTCGATATTATACACCAGAGCTCCTAATGGGATTTCCTTTAAAGGCAGAATATTGCCTACTTCAATTGGTTGTCCGCTTTTAGCTTGGACAAACTCATCTCCTTCAAAAATTCCTTCCGGGGGGAGCCATAATCCTTTTTGCTCATCGACATATCTTACTCTTGCAACGGGGGCTCCTCTTCCTGGTGAATGAATAAGTTCAATTATTTTAAATTTAAATTGGTTTTCACCTTGTTTAAAAGGGCGGTATTTCACTTGCCCAACGTGTCTATGACTTGGTGATCGGGCCCACAGATGTCCTTGACCTTTCCGTTGTGCTAATATTCTTTTTCCCATTAAGTTCACGAAATAAGGTAATTAGTATTTTTAATTATAGAAACTTTAAATTTTTTATTATTTTGCTCAGAAATATTATAAGTTCAAAAAAAGTTGATATTCAGAGTTTTTTATTTTTTAGTAGTTCATCCATATTATAATTAAAAGCGATTGGAACTTCTCTATCTATAAACTCTCCCGCAATATTTTTTAAGAGCATTTTTTTTATTTCTTGAGGATCATTTGTTTGACCTAGAACCCAACCAAGTTTAACATATCCTACTTCCGGTAGTAGATTTTTTCCAGGTATTACCCCAATATTTTGTAATTCTCTTCCTGTTGAGTAGACGTTCATTCCCACAAAGCCGTGTAATGTCTGCGTTGTCATTAAAATGGTAATATTTTGTTGAACAGCTCTCTCAATTGAATCATATATTGCAGTGCTTACATGACCGAGACCAGTTCCAGCGAATACAATCCCTTTGTATCCATTATCTATATAAAAGTCAATAAGATCGTTTTCCATGCCGGGATATGAATAAATTAAAGCAACCTTTTTTTCGAAATTTGTAAGAGCTTTTGTTTCAGATTTGGTTCTTTTTCTATAATTAGAGGTGAACATTTTGATTTTTCTGTTTCTTATCATCCCTAAAGGTATATCGTCTATAGTTCTGAAAGTATTTCTCACAGAGGAGTGCATTTTTCTAACTAGTGTTCCTCTGTGTATTAAGCCATAATCATGTGATGACGAACCTAGCATTGAAACGACAACTTCTGCGATGTCTGAGGTTGCAATAGTAGTCGCATTTATCAAATTAAGAGCCGCGTCAGACGAAGGTCTGTCTGAACTTCGTTGACTCCCTACTAAAACAATAGGGATTGCCAGATCTCTCAACATAAAAGATAGTGCTGCTGATGTATAGCCCATAGTATCAGTTCCGTGACCAATTACAATACCATCAATTCCAGAGTTAGCTGCTTTTTCTATTTTTTGTGCTAATTGCTGCCAGTATTCTGGTCTCATATTTTCTGATAGAATTTCAAATACAATCTCACATTCAAGATTGCTAATTTCTGCCAATTCTGGAACAGCACTGAAGAGTTCACCTGGAGTAAATGATGGAATTACCGCTCCAGTTGTGTAGTCTAAGCGTGAAGCGACGGTTCCACCAGTTCCTAGAAGCATTATATTCGAAAGTTTCTTATTTTTCGGAAATTGTTTTTCAGGAATTTTATAATGGGCTTCTTTTTTTCCGATTTTTTCAATTTCAAGGATATGTGTTGCATGAATACCGACATTATAACTGTTTTCCAATTTAATTTCGATATAATCTGGAGCGGAATATTCATTTCGTGGGAGGATAATTCCCTCGTATTCTCCCTCTTTAGTTTTTAGTTTAATGATATCCCAAACAGCAACTTTATTTTTTTCTAGTATTTCTTTTCCTTGACCTTTATAGCCCTTCAGATTTTCAGTCAATCATTTCAACTCCTTTAATTTCTTCTGAATTATAGTTTTTAACTCATTAGACACGACGTTCCCATCAATTTTGCCTCGTACTTCCTTCATTACTTCTCCCATTAAAGGGCCCATTGCTCTCATCTCTTTTTCTTTTAAAATAGCTATGTTCTCATCCACTACTTTAGTGATAATTTTCTTCAGGTCTTTTTCCGAAATTTTTTCGATTTTTAGTTCTTTTTTAATGTCTTTAATGGATAAATTGGGATTATCTGACTTATTAATCAAGAATTCTTCAATAGCTTCTTTTCCGATTTCATTATTTTTAAGAAGTGTGAAAATATCTTTATAATCGATTTCTGAGATATTTTCCACTTTTTTTCCATCTCTTCTGAGAGCTATGATTGTTTCCAATAGAGTTGTAATAATCAGAGTGGGATTTTCAGGATATATGTTAAGTAAATCATTAAAAAGGTCTAGATTTCCAGTAAAAATTAATTCTTTAATCAATCTTTCTTCAATATCATACTTACTTGAGTAGTCTTTAATGACATCCCATGGATATTTGGGGAGTTTTTTCCTAATATTGTTGATTTCTGCTTCTGAGTTAATTATAGCTTGTGAATCCGTATCTGGATAAAGTCTGGCTCCACCGTGTAATTCTCTTAAAAATTCAGTATTACCATTTTCTAGTGCTCTCCTTGTTTCAGGAGGAACACCTTCAAAAGAATATTTACCCCTTTTAACTATGACCTTTATAGCTTTATCGACTTCATTTTGAGTGCCTAGCACTAGCACAAAACAATCATTCTCGTCCGAATTTAATTGATTCTTAATTTTATCAATATCTTCATTAGAAAATTTATAACTTTTTAAATCCTCGTCTGAATGAATAATACCTTTTAAACCAGAAATAGACTTCACTTTACTACTAACTTCAGTTCCAAACCTATAATCTTCCATTAACTCTTTCCCAAATATCCCTTTAAACCCACTGAAGTTTATACCGTACAATTTGTTACCGGATTTAATACCTTTTGATATAAAGTTAGATTTCGTATTTGACAATGCTTTGGTTAAATCTTTAGGCTTTTGGATTGCAATATCTTTTTTTAATCCTCTTTTTTCCAACTCATCTTTAATTTCTATTAATTTTAATTGCCTCGAAATTTCATGATTGATTAATAATGGGATCCAATCTAATTTTTGGACCCCCTTAATTTCTACTCTTGTGCCTGCTCTAACACTTACGTTAATATCTTGTCGAATCGAACCAAGAACTTTCTTGACATTTGAAGTCCATAGTAATAATCCGAGTCTTTCAGCTGTTTCACGGCATTCATTTGGATCATTGATATCCGGTTTAGTAGTAACTTCCACTAAAGGAATACCTAATCGATCTAATCTAAAGTAATTGGTTTTATTTTCAGTTTTGATTTTTCTTGCTGCATCTTCTTCTAAACATAAAATATCGATACCTATTTTCTTACCATTTTCCAATTCAACATAACCGTCCTTAGCGAGAATCATAGTCCTCTGAAATCCGCATGGAACGCTTCCATCGAGATAGTTCTTCCTACATACATGCATCTCTTCAATTATATTGGAATTAAGAAGTAATCCAATTTCTATAGCAATGGTTTTAGCTTCATTATTACATTCAAATGGAGGGGTCTCATCCAACTCGTAAGTACAGATTACATCATTATAACATTCATAGGTTACGTCCATTCCTTTTTCATACTCGGTTAACATTGCCTCGTCATAAGTACCCATTTCACCTAATACAGGTCTCATGAATCGTTTCAATGTAAAATCTGGTCCCCTCGTTCCTTGTAATAGATTTGGACAACGACAAAAGAGTTTGGTGCTAGAATCGAGCTGTTGATGTATCTCTAATCCGCACAATAATCCAATTTTTTTATAATCAAAATCACTCATATTAATCAAAAAATAATGTTATAGAACTTATATTAATATTCGGCAAAAATTAGTTATCAGAAGCTAATTTACCTTTCTGAATATCAAAACACCATTTATTTTTACAAGTTTTAGAACAGAAAATATGGTTCGGTTTATTTTGACAAATATTTGTGTGTTTAATATTCGATTTGTTCATCATTTTTCCACAGTAATCACAGTTAAGCATATAAAATAACACTTTAAATTTTTATATATATTCCTTAAGTAATTTAGATTAATTGTATTATTTAATCATAATGATTATTTATATTAGATTTTTTTTTTATGAAGATTTAATTTCATGATAGAATTAATTTTCGTCTAAATTTTACCATATATTCTTAATTTCTATTAGATAAAATCTTATAAAACCTTTTATCGTTTTTAAAAGAATGTATATTTCTTTAGCTCATTCTTCTATTATAAAATACATTTTATCCATAATAGTAAAAGCAATCAATTTTTCTTAAGGAATCATTTTTGGAGTTATAAGAAATGAGAATCTCAATGTTATAATCTTATCAGCATCATTTAAATAATGACATACGATATTCAAGATATAGCAGTTTTTGAATATAAATGCTAAAACTAAAATCCGAATTTAGTTTAAAGGGCAAAACAGGGGATGAAGGGCAAAATCCAGGTTAAATTCTTTTAGATACATATGCTCCGTCTGGGAGGTATCCTTGAGAATAGAACCAGCCTTTAGCTCCAATACCACTTATGACTGCCATTTTTTTTGCGTCAAAATCTTCTGCGGATATTTTTTCAGCATTTTCCATTAGTAATTTACCATATCCTCGATGTTGGATTTGGGTAGATTTGGTAGGCTTCGAATCTTTAGGTACAAGTTCTCCAACTACCTTAATTTCCCTTACTATAAGTGTGTTACCATCATTTAATTCCTCTCTGTGAGCAAATTCAGAAGGTTTTCTTAAACGTAGATACCCAATTAAATAATCCTCTTTTTTATTTTCGTAGGATAAGAATATTTCTTTGCCTTGAGATGCATCATAATTTAGACGGTATAGCTTAACATCATTGAAAGAGCTTTCATCAATATTTTCTCCCTTTTTACTTATTCCATATTCCCTACACCTTATACATTTACAAGCTCCATCTATTTCCTTTAATCTTTCTTGAACCAGCTGCCTTAAATTACTATTTTTACATCCTGCTTCAATTAAAGGGGCAGGGATGTCTCTCATAATTCTTTGAATTCTTACATAAGGAGGGAGGTTGTCTTTAACTTTTGCGATTAAATTTATTAGTTCATTATCCGAATAAGGAAGAAATTTTCCATTTTTCCACCAATTATATAATTCAGTACCAGCTATTACTAGAGTTGGATATATTTTTAACATATCTGGTTGATAATCAGGAGTTGAAAATAAAGTATCAAATAGTTTTAAATCTTTATCGATAGTTGAGCCTGGTAAATTTGGCATTATATGAGCATTAATTTTTAATCCTGCGTCTTTAGCAATTCTAATAGAATCGATGCTATCTTTAGTTGTATGTCCTCGATTTACTAAGGTATAGATATCATCATAAATAGTTTGTATACCAAGTTCAACTCTTGTGGTTCCATAGTTTAACATATTATCAATATGGCTTTCCTTACAATAGTCTGGCCTAGTTTCAACGGTTATCCCTATTACTCTTCTCTTAGACTTTTCAGCTAAGCTTTTAGCTTCTTCAAGAGTATCTACTTTTTTATCTATAATGCCTTCTAAAGCACCTTTAACAAAATCTTCTTGATATCTAATATCAGTGGATAAGAAGGTTCCACCCATAATAATAAGTTCAATTTTTTATGGTGGCACACTTGCTAACGCATGCCATGTCCACATTATGTCCTATGGCTTCTAAATCTTTAATTCGAGATTGAACTTGCTTATAGGAATCATATTCATTATGGATGGATCGTAACGCAGCAGGTTCTTTACCTGTATACGATTGAGCTACTTTTTCACCCGGTTGAGATTCTTGACCTGGACAATATATGCAAGATCCAGGACATGGAAGGGGTTTTGTCATAATTGCTATTACTGATACGCCAGATAATGTCCTTATAGTTCTCCTTTTTAGCAGTCTTATAATTAACTCTTTTTCTTCTTCTGTAGCAAAGCCTAATATTGTCGCATTCTTGATTACTTTTTTGAACTTATACTTCTTTCCGATTCTTCCTTTGATATTAGTAATTTTTTCTCGCGGAGTTTGAGGATGTTTTATTAAAAAATCTATTATTTCTCTTGCTATCTTCTTAACGGTACTTGAATTAGTATTGTTTAAACTTTCCATTCTTTTAACTCATTAATTTGATTTATTGAATTAAATATTCATGAAAAATATACTTTACGATTTAATTTTTTGTTTAAACTAATAAAATTAGTTGTTTCTAAATAACAGAAGAAAAAGTTATTGCTAAGAGATTTCTCATTAATTTTCAGATTTATCTCGGTTCTCAAAATAATTTAGACTCTCATTAACTCCATATTTGTGTAAAAAATTTTTCAAATCTGTGTAATTTTTTATTCCAAATTTCCCCACTATTCGTGTAATTTTTAATATTAACCCCTGTTTATGCCCCACATTATATTTAGTATGTAAGTCTGTTCCTTTATTTGAGTTTAACACATCGATAAAAAATTTCTTAATTAGAGGCTGGGCTAACTACTATTGCTACAGTAGTGCAAAAGAGACATTTAACTACATAGATTATCGTATATGGCAGATGTTATGGCAGTGGTGTTTACGCCGTCATAATAATAAGGGAAAA
>SDBT01014803.1_pt1 | contig 12414 bp, 13 predicted proteins | sample 2277101 | NCBI WGS metagenome assembly SDBT01 (sample SAMN10404973, study PRJNA504765) | marine sediment metagenome | isolation source: marine sediment core GS10_PC15, 103 cmbsf | place: Arctic Ocean: Southern Knipovich Ridge | collected 2010
ACAGAACGACCTTGAACAGGCCACTCATATAGCGAGAAAGATGGTTTGCGATTACGGAATGAGTGAAAAGATGGGTCCGATGACTCTGGGGAAGGGAAATGGCGAAGTTTTTCTGGGTCGAGACTTCCTTAAAGAAAAAAACTATAGCGAAGAGATGGCTTTTGATATTGATAAAGAGATTATGAGCATAATTAGACAGTGCCACGATACAGCACTGAGAATATTAAAGAAATATAAAGGTAAATTAGTACGTTTAACTGAACTTTTGGAAAAAAAGGAAGTGTTAGAGGCAGATGATATAGAGAAGATTTTGGGTAAGAAAACAACTGCGGAAGGCCTGGTAAATAAGAAGGTAGAAAATAGTGAAAAAAAGCTAACCTCTAAGAAGAAAAATGCAGAGAAGACCCCGAGTTCTCAGTCTAAAAAACAAAAGGGGAATTGAAGAAGAATTAGAAAAAATAGGGGTTAGTCGAGAAGGCAAAAGAATTCTTTCTCAGAAAGCTAACCTTTATCTTATCAAGTTAGAAGATATTCCTTCCCAAGCAGCCAATCTTCTTAAGCAAGAAATGCTTTCGGTTTCAGCAGATGCAGCTATTAAGAAAGAGGTTGCTTCTTTTGCTGTTTCTGAGAGTGATGTATTGCTCATAGGAACAGAGGCACAGTACAATAAGATTATTCCTAAATTAAGACGGCAGCCATTTGGTTTATCCCACCTTTGTTGTGAACTGGAACAAATTTTAAAAAATATTAAGCGCGAAAGATTCATTCTTTCTCTGGGGGATAAACAGTTGGACCTGGCGAAGAAAGTGGCTATAATGGGTATATTGAACCTTACTCCTGACTCATTTTATGATGGCGGTAGATACGCTCAGGAGAAAAAAGCTCTAATAAGGGTAGGGGAAATGGTTTCCCAGGGGGCTGACCTTATCGATATAGGCGGAGAATCTACCCGACCGGGAGCAGCAAAAGTAAGCACAGAAGAGGAGCTGAGAAGAATTATTCCTATTATAGGCGAAATAAAGGAGCTTTTCGAAATACCTGTTTCTGTTGATACCTATAAAGCACGGATCGCTCAAGAGGCCATAGAGGCAGGAGCAGATATGATTAATGACATAAGCGGGCTAAGGTTCGATTCTGAGATGAAACACGTGCTGGCTAAATACAAAGTGCCTCTGGTATTGATGCATATAAAAGGGATTCCGGGGGATATGCAGAATAATCCCTATTATGATTCCTTGCTGGGAGAAATTATCTCTTATTTAAGAGAAAGTATGGTAACAGCTAAAGAAGCAGGAGTTGACGAAGAGAGGATAGTTGTTGACCCGGGGATTGGTTTTGGCAAGAGTGCTCGGCACAACTTGGAGATCATAAATAAATTGAGTGAGTTAAAAAGCTTGGGAAGACCAATTTTGATTGGTGTGTCTCGAAAATCTTTTATTGGCAATGTTCTAAATCTTCCCCTACAAGAGCGTTTAGAAGGGAGCTTAGCTGCTACTTGTCTGGCGGTTACTCAGGGGGCCAAAATTGTGAGAACCCATGATGTGAAGGAGACCCGTCGGGCTTTAGACTTAACTCAGGCCATTATTGAGAGCTAAAACTCGTATCTCGTTGTTCGTATCTCGTATCTGGTATGGGTTTACGTTTTTCGTTTTCTTTTTTTCGAGATACGAGATACTACATACGGAGGTTTAATGGTTATCTTAGGAATAGACCCAGGTACAGCTAACACCGGATACGGGATACTCACCGTTGATAGAGATATTAAGGTTACGGAATATGGTTGTATCCATACTTCGGCTAATAAAGCGATGCCCGAACGTCTAAAAATTATCTATCAGCGGGTAAGCGACCTTATCAAACAGTATCATCCTGATGAGGTAGCTGTGGAACAAATTTACTTCAGCAAAAATAGGAAAACCGCGCTTTCCGTAGCTCAGGCGCGTGGGGTGATTATGTTAAGTGGCTCTCTCGCTGGTAAAAAAGTCTTTGATTACACTCCCCTTGAGATAAAGCAAACTGTTGCAGGTTATGGGCGAGCAGAAAAACAACAGGTCCAGTATATGCTTAAGAGTTTGCTTCATCTTGCCAGGATCCCCTCTCCAGATGATGCTGCTGATGCGCTTGCTGTTGCCTTATGTCACTACTATTCGCGAAAACTGAAGACATATGAGTAATCGTAGTATATTGTTTCTCACAATTATCCTCGCACTGGGTTAGTACTGCAGCGATACAATCTCTTCTCGTAAACCCTTTACGCTTTTTGAATTACTCTTTTTGGCCCAAGGTAGAAGAGCCCGGTGACAATGGCTCCTACTCCTGCCAGGACCCCCAGAAAACCAAACCCTGTCCGAAATCCGTAAATGTCGACAATGTAGCCTAGAACAGGTGCAGTAAGGGCAATGATTATCATTTCCCCTCCAAAAACAGCTCCTACTGCACTTCCTACTCTTTCACCACTGGCCAGTTCAGCAGATAGAGCCAGCCCTACAGGGAAAGTAATAAAAATACAAAAACCTATTGCTATAAGAAATATCACAAATACCCCATAATTAGGAATGGTTTGTTGCATCATCGGCATCAAAACAAGATAGAAGAGGAAAAGAAGTATGCTTACCCCCACCAGGCTTAAGAAAATTATCTTCATTTTGGACATTCTATCTCCCATAATGCCACCCAGGGGCTGAGCAATCAAACCTACTCCCAGCATGACTCCAGTAAGTAGGCCTGCTATGTTGATAGAAGAGGTTCTCTCCATAAGAAAGGAAGGTAGGAAAAATATGATTCCTGTAAATATGGCAGCCCTCAGGCCAAGGACCACGATTAGAATGAGAATTGGTTTGGTGATTGTGTTGCCAAATCCTTTCTCTCCTCTTTGAAGGGGTTCTTTGAGAGTTGACCAACAAAGAAGAGCGGCTATGATGGCAGGGACGGCAATGATTACTGCCGTCAGTCTCCACTGCAGTCTGGAGATAAGATAGGCGATGAGTATGGGGGATATGAATCTGCCCAGCTGTCCGCCTGCTCCATGGATACCCAAGGCTTGACCCTTCTTTGAATAATGTTTTATGATAAGGTTAGCGCTCTGGGGATGATAGGTCGCCCCAGCAAACCCCAGGAAAAGAGAAGAAAGAAGAAGAAGGCCGAAACCATTGCTCAAACCAAAAATAGTTACTCCCAGAGCATAGAAAAGAAAACCTATGGCTATGAAAGTAACTCGTTTCCGGTAGCGGTCTGCCCAGTATCCGATTGGATACTGAAACACAGCGCCTACTAGGGTAACAGAAGAAACCAGAAGACTGGCAGCAAAGTAGCTTATTCCTAGTTCCAGAACCAGAATGGGAATAAAAATAGGTAGGAAAAGAGAGTAAAAATCAACGATGAAATGAGCAAAGGACAAAATGCCCAGAGTGCCTATTTTTGCGAAACGTTTCAATTGTTACCTGCCTAAGAATTATCATATATTGTACAATAGATTTTGCTTATAGTAAATAACTACTTTATGAATTTAATGAATTGTTGCCGGAGTCTAGCTCTGGCTGTCTTCTCCATCGTCCGGAACGATTGGCGTGCTCCCATCTCTTCAGTCGAAATCGGGATGATCAAAGAGAAAAACTTTGACGATACAAGCATTTTCTTATATGTTGTACAGGTGGGTCTATCTGACCAACGAAGTTGTTCAGGCTATAAGAATAGATACCTTGACTGATAAAGCTGACAGGAAGCGGGAAGAGGCTGGAAGATTTCTCAAAACGAAGGAGATTTCTGTGATACTAAGATGTATTGAATGCGGAAAAGAATATCCTACAAATGAAGTCAGGTATAGGTGTGAGTGTGGGGATTTGCTGGAAGTAGTGCACGATATAGAGAAATTGAAGAAAAGAGTTTCCTGTAGATTATTTGATGAAAGATTAGGTAAGAGGGAATTTCCTTACAACTCTGGCGTTTGGCGTTACAAAGAACTCATACTGGATATTGAGAATAGGTTTATCATCTCCAGGCCGGAGGGGAACACTAATCTTTACCAGGCTGACAAGGTGGGAGAATATGCTGGCATCAAAAATATATGGCTGAAGCACGAAGGGGAAAATCCTACTGCATCTTTTAAAGATAGAGGAATGAGCTGCGCTATATCGGTGGCAAAAATGCTTGGCTTTAGGAAAGTAGCCTGTGCCTCCACAGGAAACACTTCTGCTTCAATGGCTTCTTATGCTGATCTGGCCGGAATGAAGAGCATTGTTTTTGTCCCGGAAGGGAAAATAGCCTTTGGTAAGCTAGCCCAGGCTCTTGCCTATGGAGCAAAGACTATTCAGATAAAAGGTGATTTTGATGATGCGATGAAGCTGGTAGAGGAAGTGTGCCAGGACCTGGAAATCTATTTATTGAACTCCATTAATCCTTTTAGAATAGAGGGACAAAAAGCTATTTGCTTTGAAGTATTACAGCAATTAGACTGGCAGGTTCCTGACTGGTTCATCCTACCCGGTGGTAACTTGGGAAATAACACCGCCTTGAGCAAAGGTCTCAGAGAATTATGCCAGATAGGAATGATTAATAGGATTCCCAGGATTGCTGTGATTCAGGCAGAGGGAGCAAATTCTCTCTATACGATGTGGAAGGAGAGAACTCCCTTTGAAGCGGTCAAGGCAGAAACGATTGCTACTGCGGTAAAGATAGGTAATCCAGTTAGCTGGAAAAAATCAATTCGGGGTATAGAGTGGAGCAGAGGCGTGGTGGAGCAAGTAACTGATCAGGAGATAATGGATGCCAAGGCTTTTGTTGATGCCTCAGGAATTGGAGCAGAGCCGGCTTCCTGTTGCAGTATAGCCGGGGCAAAGAAGCTGGTTAAGGCGGGGGTAATCGATAAAAAGGAGAGGGTGGTGGCCATTTTAACGGGAAATTTATTAAAGGACCCCGATGCGGTGGTTGACTATCATCTGGGCAGACTGAAGGGAATTAAATCAACATATGCTAATAAGCCAACTATGATTGAGTCTAGTTTAAAGGCAGTTAGGAAGGTATTAGAGTAGATGAAAAATATTCTCTTCCTGGCAGATGGCATGGCTGATTATCCTTTAGATGAATTGGACCACAGGACTCCCTTGCAGGCAGCTGATACTTCTAATATGGATGAGTTAGCTAACAAAGGGAAATGTGGCAGACTCATAACTATCCCTCAAGGAATGCCTACCGGCTCAGCAGTGGCTAATCTTTCTATTCTGGGTTATGATCCTCGAATCTATTTTCAGGGCAGAGGAGTTCTGGAGGCAGCCAGTATGGGTGTTGAATTAGGTCCGCAGGATGTGGCTTTCAGGTGCAATACCATTTGCGTAGAGGACGGTAGAATAAAGAATCACTCCGCTGGCCATATTACCACTGAAGAAGCAAAAGAATTGATTGAGACAATTAAGGACAAGTTGGGGAGTGAAGAAATTGTTTTTTATCCTGGAGTGAGCTACAGACATCTACTGGTATTAAGGGGAGGGAAATTCTCAGCTAGGATTGAGTGTACTCCACCCCATGATGTTTTAGGTGTGTCTGTAAGGAAAATCTTACCCAGGGCAAAAGAGAAAGAAGCAGAGGAAACAGCAAATCTGTTAAGCAAAATAATACTTGATTCCAGAGATATTCTAGAAGATCATCCTATTAATCTTATCCGGGAGAAACAAGGCAGGGATAAGGCCAACATGCTCTGGCCCTGGTCAGCGGGCAAAAAGCCTCATATGCGGAATTTCCAGGAAAGGTTCGGAATAAAAGGAGCTGTGATTTCAGCCGTCGATCTTATTAGGGGATTAGGTATTTATGCTGGCTTTGATGTGATTAAGGTTAAGGGAGCAACAGGACTCTATAATACTAATTACGAAGGAAAGGCTGAGGCGTGCCTGAAGGCCTTAAAAGAATATGATTTGGTCTGGGTCCATGTAGAAGCAAGTGATGAAGCTTCTCACCAGGGCGATATTGACTTGAAGATTAAGACCATTGAGTATTTTGATCAAAGGTTAGTAGGAAGGGTACTAGAGCGAATAGACAAAAATACTCGTATTGCTGTATTATCCGATCACCTTACTCCAATTAGAGTGAAGACTCATGTTGCTGAAGCAGTGCCGTTTTTGATATATAATTCAGAAAAAACGCCCGATACGGTTAATCGGTTTGACGAATTTTCTTGTGCTGAAGGTAGTTTTGGTTTGTTGCAAAGAGACGATTTCATAAAGGCATTCCTTAAAGATAGCGTATAGGGGGTAGCGTATAGTGAAAAATGAAGATAGTTGTCAATAAAAGAGAATATGAGGTAATCGAAAAGCCAGAAAAACATATTCTTGTTTCTACAAGAAAAGAGCTTCACGGATGGTGGCCAGGTAAGAGAGAGTGCACCTCGGAGAGAATGCTTATCAACCCTTATAATGGTTGTGGCATTGGATGCTTCTTTTGTTATACCTTAGCTCTTCCAGGATATTTTCAGATTTTTCGTGAAAAAGGAATCATTACAGTAGCCAGGGATTTCGACCGAGTAGTGGCAAAACAACTCGATTCTATAGATATTGCCAGTTGCGGTTATCTCAGTCCAGTCGCTGACCCTTTTCAGCCTTTGAACGAGAAATACCGCCTGTCAGAGAAGATAATCAGACTCTTCATAGAAAGAAACATCCCTATTGAGTTTATTACCAAAGCATTCATTCCCCAAGAAGTTATTGAGCTTATAAAACTGCAGACACATTCCTTCGGACAGGTTTCTATACTCACCCTTGATGATAAAATAAGAAAGCTCCTTGTTCCTGGCGGCAGCTCAACTTCAATTTTGTTTAATAACCTGGAGAGATTAGCCAGGGAAGGAATTTTTGCTGTTTGCCGTATAGATCCGATCTTTCCTTATCTTACCGATAAGCCAAAAGATTTAACAGAATTGATAGAAAGAGCCAGAGGCATGGGAGCAAAGCACATCATTGCCAGTATTCTTGATGTTCCCTTTAGAATCAAAGAAAAAATCCTAAAAGTCCTTAAAAGCCACTTTGGAGTGGGGATAGAGTGGAATTATCGAAAACTATACCATGAGAAGATTGATGGTTATCTAAATGCCAGATTAGATTATCGTAAAAGGATTTTTGATTCCTTACGTAATGCCTGTGAAAGGAAGAATATTACTTTTGCCCTCTGTATGGAGTATCAACTCAAGAAGGGAGAGGCTATTGGTTTAAATGAGGAGTTTACGAGTTCCCAAAATTGTGAAGGGATAGATATACCAATTTATGCGAGAAAAGAAGAAAAGTTCTATCCAGCCAGCAATTGTAGTGGTGAATGCCTTCGCTGTAGTGACCCCAAGTGTGGTATTGAAGATTTAGCTATGGGTAAGGATGGCTCAAAAAAAGATTGGCATCTCAAAGACTATCGTCGATGGTCGGGAAAGCATAGATGTTTTCCGAATATTCATTGAGTATAGAGAAATAAGTCAAATACTTCTGACTTATTTTTTCAAACCGACTGGAATACTCCGGCTTCACCGAGGAGGCAGTAGGAAACTTGGTCTTGAGAAAGTCAACATAAGTGTCGTTCTGTGTTATCCGGAAATCGAGGTGTGGGCCGGTAGACAAACCAGTAGAGCCTACATATGCAATTGTTTGGCCTTGCTTTACTGTGACACCTTTCTTAATTCCTTTGGCGTAACGGGAAAGGTGGCCATAACTAGTAGTAATACCTTGCGCGTGCTTTATTCTAATAGATCTTCCAAAACCCCCATTCCAGCCTACAAAAGTTACCGTCCCCTCGGCAACTGTCCAGACGGGGGTTCCGGTAGGAGCAGCATAATCTATACCCAGGTGAGGACGATAGATTCTTAAAATGGGATGGAGTCTGCTGCGGGAAAACCCAGAACTTATTCGGCGATAATTCAAAGGGGAACGAAGGAAAGAACGGCGCAGTGAGTTTCCCTCGGAGGTGTAGTAATCAGAATGGTTTTGCTCATCCTTAAAGAATATAGCGGTGTGAGTTTTCCCTTCGTTGGTATATTGCGCAGCCAGAATTCTTCCTTGTGTGATAACTTTGCCTTCAGGAGAAAGATGTTGTTCCCATATAAGTCTTAAGGTATCTCCTTTTCGAGTGTCAGTAAAAAAGTCTATTTCCCAGGCAAATATATCTGCAAATCGGTAAATCAGGTCCACTCCAATTCTTTGTTTTCTCATTGATTCATAGACAGAGGACTGAATACTTGCTTTGGCTCCCATGAGAACCTTGTGCACAGGAATTTCTCTTACGAAGGCTGAGAAAACTCCTTCCTCTGATTCCTCCACCGCGTAGTATTTTGAGGAATTAGGAAAATATTCGAAGAGAAGTCGTCCATCCGGATATTCTTTTAGTCTAAATATGTCTCCCGGTTTAGATTTCTTAGGATCAAAAATAGATTTCAGTGCCTGAATAATGGAATAGGTTTTTTGGGAGGAAATATCTGCAGAAAGAAGAGATTCATAGATAGTCTGCCCGTGCCGGATAGTTGTAGATAGCAGAGGAGTTAGACTGTCTACAGTAGTTGAGTCTAATTCTTCCAGTGGTTCTTTTGAAATAGTTAGTTCAGGCGACTCAGGAGAAATCAACCACCTGGAAGAGGGAGGAGAAGAAAAATGAAGGAGAGCTAGTGTTATCAGTGGAAAAATAATAATAAAGAAGATGATTTTTTTCATTTATTGATTATGCTTCCTTGACCGCCAGCAGGGTTCTATTGCTCTATCCCTTAATTCTATTTTTCCATATTTTATCACTTAATCACATTAAAGGCAAATAACACAGGCTTCGCTTTTCTGGCTAGTATTTTCCTCAGCAGGTCTTTAGCTACTTCTTTTGCATCTCTTGCATAAAAGGAGCGGGGAAGTGGTTTTGTCGTTTACTCACTGTCTTCTGGAACTAAGTCTTAGTTTTGGGCCAGAAGTCATAGAAAATCCTTCCTGGACACAGATGAATGCAGATAAAAAGTAATCAGAAAACAAGTTCAAAATTTCAAGTCTGGTTTCTTTGTTTATCTTATTTGTCTGCGTGGGCCTGCGTCCTGATTGAGTTGATTGAAGATTGAAATTTTTTTGACCTTTGACTTAAAATAGCCTATAATCAGGAAAAAGGAGGAAAAATGGGTATCATTAAAGCCAGGAAAGTAAAACTCGATATGCCGCGAGAGATTATAGAAAAAGACCTGGAGCTTTATAAAGAAAAAGCCGTTGAGCTGGGAGCAACTGATGCCAGGATTATTTCTGCCAGACAAGTTATGGTAGATCCACGGGTGAGATTGAAATGTTTGGTCCCGCGTTGCCATTTATACGGTGAAACACCTAATTGTCCTCCTTATACTCCTGAATTGCATGAAATGAGGGAAATAATAAAAAAATATGAATACGCTATACTAATGAAGAATGATGTATTTCCAGTTGAGGATTTTGTGGATAATAAGAAGTGGCATAAGGCTCATATGCCTCACCAAAGAAAAACACATCATATTGTTTCCGGAATTGAGGCTCTGGCTTTTAATGATGGGTATTACTTCGCCGCAGGTTTTGCTGCCGGCGGATGCAAGACGACTCTTTGTAAAGGCCGAATCTGCCAGTTCCTGGACAGCGGCCGCTGTCGTTTCCCTCTAGAAGCAAGGCCGTCTATGGAAGCAGTAGGAATTGATGTCTATCATTTAGTGAGTGAAGTGGGCTGGGAAATCTATCCAGTAGCGCACAGAGACGTTGACCCGGAGTCTATCTCTTGCGCTATTTCTGTAGGGATAGTTTTTGTAATCTGACATTATTTGTATGAGTTTTTGCCATAATCAGGTAAAGGAGCGTGGTAGAATATGAAGGACATCCTGGAAGTATTGGAGGATTACATCCCTGAGGATAATTCACGAAAATGGGCCAGGTTATCAAGCGACATCGAATATCGTCGTCTTAATCTGTTACTTCTTAAGGAAATACTTTTCGAACTAAGGAAAACAACCCAACTTTTAGAAAAGTAATGGTCCTAGGTAATTCTGACGGATGAAACTCTTTCTCTTTTATAGGAATAGCGAAGCACAATTTCTTCCGTCAACATTCTCGTATCTCGTTGTTCGTATCGAGTATCCAGTATAACCTGTTCTTTTGAGTGCTCTAAAGTCCTTTTTCGAGATACTAGATACGGTTCACGTTTTTCTCAAAGACCGTCCTTCGGCAGAGATGTAATTGTCTAGTTCATCAAAGGAACGAAGCGATGATACAGATTTACTCAACTCGCCTTATGGTTGAAGCAGATGTGATAAAATCGATTCTGGAGGATAATGGTATAAGATGTGTCCTCTGGGATAGTCGAATCGGAACGGTGTATCCTGTAGTTGAAATAAGAGTAATGGTGGAAGAGGAAGATGTTGAAAAAGCGCAGAAGATTATTGAGGATTATCAGAGGGACAATAAGAAAAATGAGGATGATAGATAGTTTGACAGTATAGGAATTTCTTTTTGGATATGTATCTGCGAAAATCTGCGTCCTGGTTAAGTTCAAGATTCAAAGTCTGATATTCTTTATCTATCTTGTTTATCTGCGTCGGTCTGTGTCCTAATTAAACGAAATAGAAGGAGGGATAGACAAAATGAAATACAAAGAGCCGCCAGATGAAGCGTGCGAAAAGTATTGGTCAAAAGTCTATAATAGGTTAGAGCGTGGATTGAGTTGGATTCTTATTTCGATTGGAGTTATGGTCCTTCTCTTTTATGGAGGATTCAAGGCTGTAGAAAGCCTGGTTAAAGATTCTACAGTTGCAGTCTTTTTGAAAGTGGCTATTCTCGTTCTCCTGGCCGGCCTGGTTATTCTTTTCGTTTCAGTGATAAGAGAGAGAATCTTTACTTACAAGAAGGACAAGTATGCAAAGGAGGTCAAGCGATGATAATAACAACTACGGAGACTATTTCTGGCAAGAAGGTAATGAAAACTCTCGGTCTGGTGAAAGGTAATACTATAAGGGCGCGCCACTTAGGGCGAGATATTGTAGCTGGATTTCGCAATATGATAGGCGGAGAGATAACAGAGTATACTAAGATGCTTGCTGAATCGAGAGAACAAGCACTGGATAGAATGCAGGAGGAGGCCGAAAAATTGGGAGCCAATGCTGTTGTGGCTATGAGATTCATTACCGCTTCCATAATGGGAGGAGCAGCTGAACTCCTTGCCTATGGTACGGCAGTAATAGTAGAATGAAATAGAAAGGAATGTTTTGAAAATAGACCAGGAAATGAATTCTTCCAGGAAGTTAAAAGCTGATTTACACTTCCACACTCAAGAGGATCCCAAGGATAAAGTTAAATATACGGCCAAGCAATTGATTGACGAAGCCTGGCGTCAGAAATTTGATGTCTTAGCTATTACTAACCACAATATGGTTCTCTACGATGATTACCTGAAGAAATATGCTTTAGATAAAGGAATAGTTCTCATTCCCGGAATAGAGGTGAAAGTAGAAGGGAAACACATTATTCTACTCAATGTTAGTGAGTGGAGAGGAAAGGAGATTAATACTCTGGAGGAACTCAGATGCCATAAAGGTGCGAGTAGTCTGATAATGGCGCCTCATCCATATTTCCCCACATTCACCTCCCTGGGCAAGAAACTGGATCGCTATATCCATATTCTCGATGCCCTGGAATATACTCATTTCTACTTTAAGGGAATTAACTTTAACAAAAAAGCGGAAAGAAAAGCCAGGCAATATAATCTTCCTCTAGTAGGGGTCTCTGACGCTCACCTTCTTAGCCAGTTTGGATCGACTTATTCTCTTATTGATGCAGAAAAGACGCCCCAGTCAATCGTTGGAGCAATTAAAGAAAATAAGGTAGAAATAGTTACGCGTCCGCTAAAACTCAGCTGGGGTAACATTATTTTAGGTCTGAAGCATACAATTTCTCCCATACTAGGTCTCAAAGGTGATTCTTCTGGCGAATAGTTCATAGAGGAATCTTTTTTGGCGAACTGGGAATTATATGCTCTACCGGAGAACAATCTCGTATTGCGCAATACGCATCACGCGCGATGCAATACGAGAATGATGACGGAAGAAATTATGTTTCGGTATCCCTTAAGATATTTTCGATTATGAGATAAGGATGAAGGTAGAAGACATATTAGGAGAAAATGGCGCAATCGCCAGACGACTAGATAGTTACGAAAAGAGAATTCAGCAGATTGAGATGGCAAAAGCGGTAGAAGAGGCTATCCAGGAGGAAAGACATCTTATAGTAGAAGCAGGTACAGGCATCGGAAAGAGTCTCGCCTATCTGATTCCTTTCATTTATTGGGCTGTGCAAGAGAAAAATCGGATACTTATATCTACCTATACTAAAACTCTACAAGAGCAATTAATTAAAAGAGACCTTCCTTTCTTGAAAGATACTCTCAAAATAGATTTTGACTTTGCTTTAGTAGTGG
>SDBT01014804.1_pt1 | contig 12413 bp, 7 predicted proteins | sample 2277101 | NCBI WGS metagenome assembly SDBT01 (sample SAMN10404973, study PRJNA504765) | marine sediment metagenome | isolation source: marine sediment core GS10_PC15, 103 cmbsf | place: Arctic Ocean: Southern Knipovich Ridge | collected 2010
ATAATAAAAAGTTTCTTTTATCAAAAAATTTTTTATTTTTCTTATCAGTAGGTATAAGTCACGATATTTATCACATGTCATTATTATATAACTCATTCAGACAATATATAGGATTATCCAATAATTGCATATCACCAACAAAGAGTAGAATAAAACAATTACATTCACTGAAACGACAAAAAAAAAGGTGTAAACACCGAAAAAATGCATCAATTGAAACATCTATATATATTTCATATTTGGTTCGTTTAGATAAAAATTTTAATAAAAAATATAATATAGTGAAAATATTATATGAAAGAGTTAATAGAATTGCATATATCGTTAAATCAAAAAAGGATAATAATAAATATTTAGTTAAAATAAAATCTTTAAATAAACCAAATAATGATGAAATAAAAATATATGAGCTATTATCAAAAATAGCCAATCGAGCTAATCAAAAACCTATGCCCGACGAAGAGAGTTTGCCGAAGGCAAATCATTGTATAATAAAATTTATAGAACATGTTACATGCAAATACTTCCAATATTTTGTATATGAATATTTTGATGGTAAAACATTAAATGAATATATATTGGATAATTATAATAAAATTGGAGAAGATGATATTAAAAAAATATTCATGAAGATAGTCAATGCTGTTAATTTTTTACATTCTAATAATATCATACATTGTGATTTGAAATTAGATAATATATTAATAAATGATAAACAGGATATCAAAATTATAGATTTTGATTTATCCAAGATATGTAAAGATGAATATTTATCCGAAAATATATTTGGCACAATGCAATATATTGCTCCAGAGAGTTATGATTTATGTATATATTCCAAAAAATCAGATATTTGGAGTCTGGGTATAATACTTTATATTTTTATAACAAAAAAATTTCCATACAATTCTGATTTCCCAATTGTTAATTCACATGATAATATGTACAGAAGAAATAGATTTAAACACTCTGATTTACATAAAATGAAAGAAAAGATAAAAGAATCGAATTATAGTGAAAATGTGGTTAAGTTAATTAGCATGATGTTGACTTTTGAGGATAATAAGAGAATAATTATGGACGACATACTTACTTTTGAATGGTAATATATTGAATGGATAAAAAATAAGGGGGGAGAAGATATAATAGATATAAGAGATATAAGAGATATAAAATGATATAAAATAATATGTCTTTAATATATTATTTATTATGAAAAAATGTGTAGTATTTGATTTTGATTGTACAATAACATATTATCATTGGTTTAAGACAATGAGAGGTGTATATAAAAAGTATGATTTAAATGGTGTTGTACATAACTTAGCTACAATACAATATACAGACGAAGATTCTAAAAAAATGCATGCATCTATACCGATACATCACATACCAAATAAAGATTTTGGTTATCCGAGGCATTTATGTGAGATAATTATGGGTGGTAAAAAGCGAATCAATGAAATAAAAAAATTTTTCAGAACACTATCTAATCATGGTGTTATATTAGTAATAGCATCGCATGGGTATGTTGATGAAATATGTAATATATTAAGAACGGTTGGGATTAATCCAAATATATTCAAATATATTTTCGGAAACACATTAACACAACCAGCTATTAGAGGGACAGATGGTAAGTTGTCATATACCAAAATGACCAAAGTAGATAAAATTCAATTTATTAAATCTCTACACAAAAGTGTAAAAGATATTGCATACATAGACGATAGTCCAAAATTTGATTATTATGATACATTTATTATAAAAAATATAAACACTATCCCACTAAAAAGTGAGAATGGTGGTATGAATCAAGATCATATGGAATATATACTTGCACTGATGAATATAAATGGGAATGATGTAAGATGCATGAATTTTTAGAAGATAAATTTTTATGTTATTTTTTTAGTAATATAATATATGGGCAATTTTATTTCAAGAATATTAAAATGTTTTGATTCACATTTTTTTGTAAAATGTCGTGCTACCAAAAAAAAAAATAGTATAGAGGCTAGTGTGGATTTAATTGAAATGTATCTTCAAGAAAATGATAAAGAAGTAAGTTGTAATTATTGTGATGAGCAACAAGAAAAAAATTATGACACAAAAATCAAGTAATTAGTTGGGAATTATATGAAACAGGAAGTATGAACACATTCTATATTGTAGCAAAAAATTGATTTTTAATTGTATTTACATAGTATTTGTGTATATATACATTTATATATACACAAAAATGTCAGATATAAGTATAATATGTAAAAAAAGACTACTTGGCGATATTAGACATCTAAAAAAAAATCCACTCGAGTTAATAGATGCATTTATGGATGAAAAAAATATGTTAACATGGTACTTCATGTTTAAGGGTCACCCAGAGAGCGAATATAAAGGCGGATATTATGTTGGTAAGATAAAACATAATCCTGATTATCCATTCAAACCACCAAACTTTTTTATGTTAACTCCAAGTGGGAGATTTATGATTGATAAACAAATTTGTATATCAAATTCCAGTTATCATTCGTCGGAATGGTCTTCTTTATGGAACATGAGAAATATTCTAATTGGGTTCTTGTCTATTTTCTTAGATAGTAGTGAGCATGGTATTTCCCATATAAATAGACCAAAAAAAGAAAGAAGGAAATTAGCAAGAGCATCCCCTGGTTTTAACAAAAGAAAGTATCTACATATTATAAAAAAATTTCCTCAATTTGTAGATGAGAATGGTGATCCTTGGCCAGAAAAGAAACCAGACGAGAAACCAGTAGAGAAACCAGCAGAAAAGCCAACAGAGAAGCCAACAGAGAAGCCAGCAGAAAAGCCAGCAGAAAAGCCAGCAGAGAAGCCAGCAGAAAAGCCAACAGAGAAACCAGTAGAGAAACCAGTAGAGAAACCAGCAGAGAAACCAGAAGTGAAACCGGAAGTGAAACCAGAAGTGAAACCAGAAGTGAAACCAGAAGTGAAACCAGTAGAGAAACCAGCAGAGAAACTGGAAGAGAAACCAGTAGAGAAACCAGCAGAGAAACTGGAAGAGAAACTGGAAGAGAAACCAGTAGAGAAACCAGTAGAGAAACCAGCAGAGAAACTGGAAGAGAAACCAGAAGTGAAACCAGAGAAAGATGTTCCTCCAAAAAAACAGTTAAAAAAGAAACTCACTCCTGGTCTGCAAGCATATATTGATTTCAAGGCTCATATTGGTACAAAAATAGGTAATAAGGGGCGCCCAGCAATGAAAATGGCAAAAATATATGCAAGTAAAGTTGATAAGAAAATTAAAGATAAGATTGAATTTTACAAAAATGCTACAAATTTATTTGATGCTGATAGTGATGAAAATATTGCTAAACAATATAAGATTATTATGAGTGGATTTAATAAATCTGTACAAAAAAAGAAACCTAGAAAAAAGTCTATTAAAAATATAAATATAATAGATGACACTAAAAAGTATAAGTTTGAGTCTAAATCTAAGTCCAAGAAAAATAAAAAGAGAAAGAAAAAGAGAAATGAAGAGAAAGATAAAGAATTTCAGAAGTTAATCAAATCTATATCTAGAAAGATAAAGAAATAAAATATATAAGTTTAATTAATAATTTTATTTATTTATATCTTCAATAAAAAAAATAATCCCATTTAATATATATATAACGAATGCAAAACATCATCATCATCATTGTGGTAATATTGTTGGTAATAATATTTTTTTATCGACCATTTCAAGAAAAATTTTCAACCAGTGGATTAGCGATATCTGACAGATATTGTGAGATGTTAGGAGAGATTTATATGGACCCGTCCGTTACGGATTTAGAATATAAATATATGAACAAATTATGTGGAGCTAGAAGAAGAAAAACTATAGATTTTAAAACTGGAAACTATTATACTATAAATGGTATGTTGGTATAATTATAGCAATATTGATTATTTAATTTTTTTCTAAAAAAAAATTGAATAATATATAGAAAATTATTTAATGAATATAATATAAACAACAAAGATATGCCCAACAAACGAGGTGGTAAGCGTTCCAGGCGTTATAAAAAACAAACAATTAAACAAAAAATTAATTTTATAGAAAAGGATGATAATCAGGTTTATGCTATAGTCCTTAAAAAAATGGGAGGATCGCGACTGCAGGTAAAATGTTCTGATGGTGGTAAAGTAAGAAGCGCGGTAATACCTGGAAAATTTAGAAAGAGAATATGGATAAATCCGGGTGATATTTTATTATGTAATATTGTAATTATGGGAACAAGAACAAATTCTTGTTATATTGAATTAAAATATGATGAAGAATCTGTTAGTAGATTAAAACGAAATGGAGAGTTAGATTTTATAGGTGATGGTACTAATAACGGTAGCAATATTGAATTTAGCAATGATGTATTTTCTACAAATGCATCAGATAATAAAGAAAAAATTGTAGAGCCTATTGATTTTGATTCAGTATAAAGCCATGCCGAACGGCATACTCACAGAATTGCCTTCTGCAATCTCGCTTCGCTCGGCTCGTTTCACTCGCAAAATAAGGAATTTTATTTTTTGACAAATTAATTATATTTTATATAATAAAATATAATTAAGTAGACTTAATAAAAATGAGCGAAGCGAACTGAGCGTAGTAAAGTTAAAATTTTGTACAAGCGAGCGTAGTGAGCCGAGCGAAGCGAGATTGCCGAAGGCGATTCTGTGAGTATGCCTTTAGGCATGGCTTTTTATATATCTCTATATATCTTTCTATATCAATAAATAATTGAAATATATATAGAATAGTATATAATTCATTTATTATAGGACTAAATATTAATATTACAATGTCCAGTAATGATGCAAACATTCCGAACGAAGAAAATGGTCCAACTGGAGATACAAGCAATGAATCACCATTAAATGAAGAGAGTGGTCCGACTGGAGACACAAGTAGTGAAATGGGTCCGACGGGAGACACAAGTAATGAAGAGAGTGGTCCTACTGGAGACACAAGTAATGAACAAAATATACAATCAGCGCTTGATTTTATATATGAGGAAAGTTATTCTAGAGGAAACCAACTAAATAGATCAGCAATACGATCAGCAATTGATGCACTAGTCAGTGATCCTAATTTATTGAGAGACGAATCCGGTGTATTAAGAAGGGACAGGATGCTTGAAGTGTTAGATGAACTCGCATCTAATCCTGCAAATATTGATAGAATTTATGGAAATGAATTTCTTTCTGATGACGATATGCAGGCTATGGTTCTAGCTGAAGCTGAAGATATGCAGGCTATGGTTCTAGCTGAAGCTGAAGATGAAGATGAAGCTGAATATGAAGATGAATATGAAGATGTAGAGAACGAAATTAATGTAGATTCTGATGTAGATTCCTTACCAGAATTAGAAGAATATGGGTCAAACATCTCACAAAATTATCAAGAAGTTCCATATGTAATGAAAAGAAGGTTAAAGACTAGGTTTATTAAACAATTATCATCAATAGAAATAGAATATAATACTGTTCAACTTATGTACGAGCAAACACCAATAATGTCGGATTATATCAAACAAATTAATAATATGAAAAAAGAGAGTATTGTAGAGTTACTTGACTATACATATAATATAAATGAAGTGGATGTGAGAGGATTGCGTTATGATACATGGATACTTAAAACAGATTTTGGTAATAGGATGGATGAAGATCGTGTTAAAATGGCAAAATTAATGAGTTTATATAATCCTATGATGAACATCATAGATATTACGACTATAAATCCGGTATGTTATGATGATAGCTTCAGAAAATATATTATAATGTCACAAGAGATCGTTGCATATGTTGTTAATAAAATGATGGACAATTATAATTGGAAATTTGATCCGATGAATAAATTTACGTGGATATATTTAGCAATAGCATGTCGTTATGAACCAAGAGCTATTAAATATCTTATCAATTCGTCTGATTTTGTAAAATCTGATCTTGATATTCTTGACAGAATTGGTATGACATGTAAATATCTAGTATGTACATCTAATAATATCGATGTTATTAAATTATTCCTTGAGAAAAAATACATAACTGGAGTGGATTTTACTAAAGATAATGAATTCGTACCACCGATTATACATAATATTAGGGATATTAATGTATTCAAGTACATTGTTGAGAATATAGATGGCGTGAAAGAACAAATAAGGCATCATTATAGCAATGGTAGGAATATATTTTTGGCTGCATGTCAATATAATCAGGAGGTTGCAATATATATGTTAGAATCTGATTTGATAGATAAAAGTGAGTTCTCATATACATATGAGAATATAACATGTCTAATATTGGCTGCGATATATAATCCTAATTTAATGAAAATATTATTAGAACACGATTTTTGTACACAAGAATTAGTGGATACAGTACATCCTAATTGTGGTAATGTGTTTATGGCTGCTATAAAATATCATAAAAATATGCTAGAGTATGTTTTAAATTCAAAATATATGAACGATAAATTATTGAGCAGTGTTATTAGACATATCGATAATTATTCATCAAATATATTGTTCGAATATGCATCTTCATTAAGTGATATGAAAGTCATACTATCATCTCCATACTTCACACAAAAAATAATGTTACACAGGACTGCAGATATAAATATACTTGTTGAACTTGCTAATATAAATGTTGATGCAATTGATTTGTTATTAAAATCAGAACATTTTGTTCCAGAATTACTTACAATGAAATGTGGTGACTTACCATGTATTTCACTCCTATGCAAAATGGAAAGCATTGCATATAAACATATTATTAAATCTGCACATTTTACAAAAGATTTATTGTTATGTTTAGATAATGATGGAAATAATTGTTTGACAAATATATTGAGAAGACCAGACATGGATGAAGAAATAGTACACTATATCGTAGATAATCATGTTACATTCGAATTACTTGCACAAAAAGGTAAAAATATGATTAATACATTTACATATCTAATGAAATATTGTCCGTCTGATGCGAAAAAACTGATGGATACTGATCATTTTAGAATTGAGTTGCTTACTGATAAATCTATAAATAATGGGACTATGTTGGAATGTATGTGTATCATTGGTGATGATATTAATCTATTAACAGAATTAATTAAGCATAGTTCAACAAAATTATTAGAACATACTAATGATATGGGTAATAATATCGTATTAACCCTTGCCAAACGTAGGCCAGAATATGTACCATTAATCATAAATTCTAAACATTGTACAAAAAATGTGTTTTGTGCTATAAATAATAAAAATGATAATTTGTTGTTTGTACTTATCAAAAATACTAATGTAAAATATATAATAGAAGCTGTAATAAGTCATGAGTTTTGTACTAAAGAAATGATAAATGCTACAGATAAAATGAATGAAAATATATTTTCATTAGCGTGTCAAAAAAATAATAAGATAGCTAATTATATATTACATTTACAAAATTTGAATATTGATATGTTTCGTAATGTTAACACTAATGGTGTCAATTGTTTCATGAAAGCATGCGCATATGGAGATATTGAACTTGTTAAATTGATCGGAGAACATCCATTATTTACACAAGAAATTTATGCTAGCAAAGATAATACTGGTAAAACATATTTGTCATATTTTAGGAAAGCTAGTATTGAAGTATTCAGATATGCAATAAATCACAAATATAATAGTCGAGAATTTATGACAGATAGTATTAAATCATGTTTACGTACATCTGCAATTATACTATATACAGAAAATAGAATAAAAGAATTAATAGCGTCACCATATTGTTCTACTGAGACATTAATGGTGCCCTTGAAGTTCTCACAAGACAATATGAATATGTTATCCTATTGTGTCAGATGTAATTATTCAGATGCAATTGTAGATATTATGCAATCTGAACATATGACATCAAAAGTATTGGAGCAAGTTGATAATAAAAATAATACTTGTTTACAGCAAATTACAAAAATTGATGACAATGTATTAATAGACAATATTATATGTTCACCATACTTCACATTAGAAATATTAAAGAATATGGACGCAAAAGGAAATACATATATTAGAAAATTGATGTTTACTAATAAAATAGAAGAATTGAAAAAAATATTGAGTTTAAATATATGTGACGAAACTGTGCTAACACAAACAACACAATTAACACATACAGATATGTGTATATATTCTGCTTTAGCTAACTTTGTTGACCATAAATTAATAGAACATGTGCTTAACTTACCATATTCTACAGCTGAAGGATTAATGACAACTGATAGCAATAACGAAACTGTGTTGCACAGATTAGCTGAGTTAGATGATTATTGTGATGAGTTAGATCTGATACTTAAGTCATATAAATGTACACCAGAGTTATTAGAGAAAACAAATGTTAATGGTGATACATTCATTATGAAAAATATTAAATACCTAGATAAAGTATTGGAATCAGAACATTGTACAACAAAATTACTTATTAATATAGATAGATTAAAGTCGAACTTATTATGTAATCTATGTAAAGAATCTCCTGATAAAATACCGATGTTGTTGGCTCATCCCAAAATAACGGAGGATATATTTATGATGGATGTAGAAAACAATTTGTTACTTCCATGTATTGAAGAAAATTCATTGAAACATATTCTTAAATCAAAAATATGCACAGATAAAATAATTAATAATAGTTATAAGATAGTAAAGGGGCATTTATCTAATGTAGATATTGAGTTAACTCTATTGTATTATTATGTAATAGCAAATAGACATGATTGTATAAAAATATTATTAGAATCAGAATATGATCTAACACCATCATTCAATCAGAACATAAATGGGAAGAATATGTTAACAAGTGTAGCAAGTATTGAAAAAAATGATGCATTCAAGATATTATTCGATTCAAAATATGTAAATATGGAAATGTTGATGCAAATTGATCAGTATGAACATAATTTTCTGACACGAGCATTTAGTACTAATATAGATGTCATGAAATGTTTGCTTGAATCAAAATATTGGTCAGAAGAAACTATGTATCATAAGGATATAGACGATGATTTTCTACTTGTATATTGCAGAGATGAACCTGATATGGTAGAATATGCATTAAATAGTCCAAAATGTACAAAAAAATTCGTGGCATTGACAAATAAGTATGGAAGAAATTGTTCCCATTATTTTGCCAAACATAATAAAGATTCGATAAAATTATTATTGAAGTCAAAACATTGTGATAGTGATATAATTGAACAACAAGATGTACTTGGAAAAACATGTTTACATGTATCATGTGAACAAAATAGTGATGCAGCCATAGAACTACTAGAATCATCATATTTTACACCATCATTATTAGGAAAACAAGATAATATGGGTAGAAATGCACTTATGGTAGCATTAATAAATGATAAAGACTTGGCGATCAAATTATTAAAGTCCCATAAATATACCCAGGATATAATGATGCAAATAGATGCAGAACACAATAATATACTACACTATGCAGCAAGATATTCCGATAAAGTACTGAAATATATACTGGATTCTGAATATTACGATAAGGGTATGATTATGCATAGAAATAATAACTATGAAACATGTGTAATGTATGCTTGCAGATACAATGGTGAATCAGTGAAACATATAATTGAATTAGATGATTTTTCAGAGGACCAGTTATATTGTGGACATTCAGACTTTGGATCCGGACTAACTACAGCAGCTAGATATCAACCGATTGCTATTAAATATATTCTTGCTTATCCAAAATTATCGTGGGAAATAAGAATATCATCAGTAGATAATATGAACTTTATTATGATAGGATGCATGTATAATGCAGAATCGGTAAAGCATGCAATGGATGCAGATATTAATTTAGAAGATCAACTTACAAATTATTCCAAAGAAGGTCCACCATTATTATTGGCAGCAAAATATCAACCAGATGCACTCAAATATATTATGGAATCTAAATATTGCAATGATAAGCTAATTAGAGCTACTAAATCTGGTGTTGGATGTATTGAGATAGCATTTAATTTTCAACCCAAATCTCTTAGATATATTATTGAATCGAAACATGCGACAGATGCCTTCATTGAAAAAGAGGATTCACATGGACACAAATTATCATACAAACTTTCTTGTATATATCCAAACATACATTCGTTGAAAGATATCAAAGAAAAACTAAAAGATATATCTCTTACAAATCATGATAATAAATTGGCATTAGAAGATAGTGATAGTTATGAAGATAGTGATAGTTGTGATATATGTTGCACGTACAAAAAAAGAGTATATTCAAATTCATGTGGACACACAATGTGTGTAGGTTGTGCATTTCATATAAAAAAGTGCCCACAATGTAGAAAATTAATAAAAAAAATAAGATTTATTTTTTGATTTGTTTATTTATTTATTTATTTATATTTTTCTTATGAAAAATATAAATAAAAAATTGATTTATAAATGTAATATTTATATACAACTGTTATGATATTAATATATCAACATATGATCAAAACAGTCGGAAAGGGTAAAAAAGTCAGAAGAAGGAGGAGAAAAAAAGCCAAAAGAGTAAATGGTGAAGTAATATTATCAGAACAAGAAATAATTGAATATATGAATACACATATTTGTCGACATCATATGGGATTTTATCGTGCTCGTGTTCGTGGTGATATACATTGTTCTATAATATGTAAGCAAATTACCGATCTAGAAAAAACTGGTCATGTATTTACTAGTGCTTTGGTAGATAGATTTATAGAATATATAAATAAACCACATGTGTCCTATTATTATTCATGTTTTTATCACTATAGCAAGGATATAAAAGAAGTCATTAATTCCATGTCGCTAACATGCGTATTTTCTGCTAATCACATTAAAGCATTAGTAAAATTTCTTCGTAATACGGGAAATTTTTTAATGGATATAATAAGACGACAGATAAAACAGCATAAGATACAATTTACAGATACTTCTGCAATTGATATATTAAAATTAGCAAAGACATTTGATTTTAGAAAAATGATAATGGAAAATACACCCATAACACCATTATTACTAAATTATTTAATTAATAATGATTATAAATGTGTTACAAAAGAAATGATTAAAGATAATATATGCGTGCTGAATGCTGATGTACTTTGTAATTTATGTAAAAAATTACCTGCATCTGAAGAAATTATAATAATGATAATCTCAGCATCAAAAGATATCAAGATTGATAATGAATGTCTGAAAATAGTGTGTAGACATTGTTCTGTAGAAGCAATTAGATTTATACTAGATTATAAGATAATACCAAATAAAGATATTTTTAATGCATTATGTCTAAATAGAAATAAATTTCATACCAAGATAGAAGACTTAATACAATATGGATTCATTCCTGATTATACTGATGTAGCATATGCCCTAAATCATACATTATATATTCCGGATATAGAAAGATTTAATATACAAGCAGATAAAAAATTGTTGGAAATATGTTGGAAAAATAATATGTATCCACCATATAAATTCGATTGCATAAAACCAGAAATGATTGAATTCGAAAAATTGTGCGCAAATAAGTACATTTACTTACTTCGTCAATTTATCAACAAACATAATATAATTCCAGACACAAAATGTATGGAGAATGCATGTAATCATGTCAAAAATCTTGAAGCGTTAAAATTACTTGTTAAACACGGTGGTAAAATAACATCACAGTGTATTAAAAATAATATGAGTTATGTAAATTTGAATTCAACATCGTCGTATATTATTAATACATATATTGAAAATAATAATAAAGAAATAAATGACCTTAAGAAAAAAATAATAGAACTTGAAGAAAAAGTAAAACAATCGGAATCAAATAATATCGAAATAAACAAATCCATTCTTAATAGTCGACGTGATAATGATATAGATTCTGAATCAAAAGTAGAATATGTAGTAAAAAAAAAGGAAATATTATATATTACTGACGATATGATAAAGAAATCAGTGAAACAAAAAAGAAGAAAAAAAAAGATACCAAAAAAATATATGAAATGTTTTGGTCTAGTTAAGCCTTTAGCCATTAACAAAATGACATTTATTGAATTAAGAAAGGATTTTATTGATAGAATTGTAAAAGAAAATTTGTATGATAATTCATTAATTAATTTACCACCAGACATGAGATGTATAATTAATTTACCAAAAACTGGATATATAGAGTTAGCAAATTTAGACAGACTTATTACATTGTTTTATAATTAAAGAGCAGAATTGCCTTCGGCAATCTCACAGAATTGGCTTCGCCAATCTCGCTTCGCTCGGCTCATTTCATTCGCAAAATAAGGAATTTTAACTTTGATTTGCTCGGCTCACTACGTTCGCATT
>SDBT01014805.1_pt1 | contig 12413 bp, 12 predicted proteins | sample 2277101 | NCBI WGS metagenome assembly SDBT01 (sample SAMN10404973, study PRJNA504765) | marine sediment metagenome | isolation source: marine sediment core GS10_PC15, 103 cmbsf | place: Arctic Ocean: Southern Knipovich Ridge | collected 2010
CGCCCGGCCGGGTCCATCTGGCCCGCGTCCATCTCAGCCAGATCATTCCTGGCCATCACCCAGGCGATAATGCCGCAGATGAAGCAGGGGACAATGCCGGTGATTCCCAAGGCCAGGACAGCCGCACCGCGATGAGGTTTAAGCAGCGGCGGAGGGGAGCCCGCAGTGACAACCAGCCCCGGCACGGTCGCGGCCTTGGCCCATTCGCCCATGCCCTCCGACCACACCATATCGCTCGGCTTGACTCTTCCTTCGCGTATCCACAGGCACAACTCCTCCTGCCCAATAGGCCCATACTGCTGCCCGCCCACAGTATAATACCACTGCTTCATGAGCCATCTCCGGCATCAAGGGCCTACGAAGGGCCCGGTAGTCGCTGTCGCAGCGGTTGCGGCAAAGGCGACAAAGATCAGGATAACGCACATGTAGGCTCCCCATAGCAGAATATAGGCCGACCAGAAACAAACGCCGACTATCCCGCATATTTTTCCCGCGTTGGTCATACCGCGCCCGGCCGGGTCCATCTGGCCCGCGGCCATCTCGGCAAGGTCGTTCTTGGCCATTATCCACGCGATGATGCCGCAGATGAAGCACGGCATGATTCCCACTATCCCCAGGGCCAGTATGCCGCCGCCGCGATGTGGCTTGAGCATGGGTGGCGGGCTGCCCGCAGCGACAAACAGCCCCGGCACGGTGGAAGCCGGCGCCCAGGCGGACATCCCCTCCGACCAGACCTGGTCGGTGAGTTTGAGCCTTCCGGTCCGCGCCCAGTCGCGCAGTTCATCTTCGCTGACCGGGCCATACCGCTGCCCGGCAACAGCACAATGCCACTGCTTCATACTCTCACCTCCGCCGGTCGGCGAATTGGCAACACAACTGCGGGCGCAAGGGCCACGGGCCAACTCACGATCGAGCTGGCAGCCGGGCGGCCCAAGCGCCCACATTTCAAAGTCGGCCCGTGCCCAGCCCCAAGCGAGACCACGAGAGTCTCGCCAGTGGCAGCACGTGCAGCCTCTTACGCCGGTGCAGAAGAGCTACGGGGTCGGGGGCTGGATGTTCTCCAGCTTTTCAACCAGATCTTCCGCCCCGCCCATGCCAATCGCCGCCAGAATGGCCGCGCCGATGATGATCATCAGCAGGACGATCGCAATGGCGATGACACAGAGGATGAGGCCGGTCTTGGCCATTCCTGCACCCGCGCCGGTCTCCTTAGCCTTCTTCTTAGCAAGAATGCTCAGGATAAGCCCGACGATCGCACTGGGCAGCCCGACGTAGATTACGCATGAGAACACGATCCCGACGATGCCGAGGATCAGTCCGGCAACGGCGAGCCCGTTCTTCCCAGCCGGCGCTGCGGCCGGCCCGGCCGGGGCCGCTGCGGGCTCCTGCGGCGCGGGTTCCGGGGTTTGCGGAGTTTCGGTCATATCGTTGTCTCCTCTACCTGACCAGGTAACAATCCATTATTTCCCGCGTCAACAGTTTCCGCGGGCATATGGGGAAAAACCTAAACCAAATCGGGGGCCCAGTCAAAGGATTTTGCCCAAAAAAAACCGAGTTTTTTCGCTCAGGCGAACAGGGCGTCCACGAACTGCTCGGGGTCGAACGGCGCCACGTCCTCGTACGTCTCGCCCAGGCCGACGAATTTCACGGGCAGGTTCACCTCGTTGCGAATGGCCACCACCACGCCGCCCCTGGCCGTGCCGTCAAGCTTGGCCAGGAATATGCCGGTGACGTCGATGGCCTCGGCGAAGGCGCGGGCCTGGCTTATCGCGTTCTGCCCGGTGGTGGCGTCCAGCACCAGAAGTACCTCGTGCGGTGCGCCGGGGATTTTCCTGGCCACCACGTCGCGAATTTTTGTCAACTCGCGCATCAGGTTCTCCTGCGTGTGGAAGCGCCCCGCGGTATCCACCAGCAGGACGTCCGCATGTCGGGCTATGGCCGCATCGCACGCGTCAAAGACAACGGCGCCCGCGTCGCCGCTTCCGGTGATGATGTCCACGCCGATGCGATCGGCCCAGATCTTGAGCTGCTCCATGGCCGCCGCACGGAACGTGTCCGCCGCGCCCAGGCACACCTTCTTGCCGTCGGCCTTGAACCGCCAGGCCAGTTTCGCCACCGACGTGGTCTTGCCCGTGCCGTTAACGCCGGCGACAAGGATCACGGTGGGTGGAGTGTCGGCAAAGCGGACCTCGCGGTCGGCCTGAGGCCAGTAACGCTTCAGATCGCTCTTGAGGAACTCGATAACGTCCTCGGACCTGGCGATGCGTTTGTCCTTGTACGCCTCCTGAAGGTCTTCGCACATTTTGGTAGCGGCGGCCACTCCAATGTCGGCCTGGATGAGCTCGGCCTCCAGGTCGTCGATGAGGTCCTGGCCCAGCTCTCGCCCCTTCAGCATCGACGTGAGTGAGTTGACGAACTTTTTTCGCGTGCGGCTCAGGCCGCGGGTGAGCTTCTCAATGGCTTTGCGGAATATCGCCATGTCTGCCCTTTTTAGCAGGGATTAACTTTGTTCAGGCCCCTCGGGGGATTCCGGATTTCGAGTTTCGGGTTTCCTGTTGGGCGTTTCTTCATCGGCCTTATCGGCCTTTTCTTTGCCTGCGAATACCCCCTTTGCGACTGCGTCGAGGACGCCGTTGACAAATCTGGGGCTTTCGGCGGTGGAGAACTCCTGAGCGAGCTTGAGTGCTTCGGCAATGACCACCTTATGGGGCGTTCGGCCGCAGCCCATTTCGGCGACGGCCAGGCGGAGTATGTTGCGATCGACCAGGGCCAGGCGGGACAGTTCCCAGTTCCTGGCGTACGTGATCAGGATGGCGTCGCCGTGCTCCCTGTCCTGCAGGGTCTGATCGATGAGCTCGCGTGCCTGTCGTAGGGTCTGTTGGTCTTCGCGGCTTTCGTCGATGAACCGATCAATGAGCTCCCTCCCATGTGGCCCCTGGACGTCCAGGCAGCACAGTACCTGTAGGGCCAGCCTTCTTGCGCGATGGCGCCGGCTCACTGTAGTTACTTTGCCCGTTTCTTGTCTGTCGGCAATTGGGAGATGAGATTGGCCATTTCGATGGCGCTTGCTGCGGCGTCTGCGCCCTTGTTTCCGGCTTTTGCCCCGGCCCGCTCAATGGCCTGTTCAAGGGTATCGCAGGTAAGCACGCCGAAGATGCACGGTACGCCGGTCTTGAGTGCGGCGGACGCGACACCCTTGGCCACCTCGGAGGCAATGTACTGGTTGTGGTCCGTTCCGCCTCGAATAACCGCGCCCAGACAGATAACGGCCACGTACCGCCCGCCTCCGGCCAGCCGCTGTGCGAGCAACGGAATCTCAAAGCTCCCCGGCGACCAGAAGACGTCGATTCCCGCCTCGCCGAGGCCGTGACGCTTCAGCGCGTCAATGCAGCCGTCCAGCAGCTTGCTGGTGACAAACTGATTGAACCTGCTGACAAGCACCGCGAACTTTGCGCCGGGCGGCGTTTCGAGTTTGCCCTGATACACTTTCATCGCCTCAGGCTCCTCAGAGATAGTCCCTTGATATAAAGAGTATACACCGTTTGGGGCGGCGTCCGCAATCATTGAAATGCCAGAAAGGACAGGACGAACACAATCTGCGTGAGGACGTTGCCGGCCAGCAGCCCGCGCCGGCTCAGGGCCCCCGTCGCACGGCAAAGCACCAGGCCGCCCGCGATGGCCGCGCCAATCGTCACCGCGGGTATTGTCAGCTGCGCGCCCAGGCCGAGGTAGCCGACGTACCCGATCGTCATGGCCAGGGCGACGGCCATGCACAACGATGCCGCCATGGGACCGCAGCCGCGGGCAAAAGCCGCCACCGCCCGTTGGGTCTGCTTCGTGGGCTTGTAGAACTGGCAGACCGCCATCATGGACCACGCGCCCCACAAGGGCATCAGCACCAGCACGCGGTATACCTTGCCGCCGGGCCGGATCCAGGAGATCAGGTATGACAGCGGGTACTCAGAGGCGTACCAGTGCGCCTGCAGCCGCAGCAGCACCATTACCAGCAGCAGCACCAGGCCCGCGCCACCCATCGTCCGGCCCGTGCCCTCGCGCCCGAACAGAATCTCGATCAGCGCGACCGCGCCCCTGCGAAACAGCCACAAGATGGCCCCCGCCGTCACGAGCGAGGACATTATCATCAGGTCGCCGCGATCGTTGAAGAGCTTCCAGACGCCTGCCCACAGCCACGCCGAGGCGATCCCCCAGCCGAGCGAGCCAACCATCAGGCCGAACCACGCCCGAGAGAATCGCCGAGCGTGCAGGTAACGCAGCTTCTCGTCGCTGAGCGTCACGAACTGATAGCTCGGCCTGGCCGTCAGCCATCGCCATGTTGACCGGATCACGCCAACCAGTCCGAGCCATATGGTGTTTAGCAGAGTCTTCATTGGAAACCGCCGCGAGATTCCAAGGCCTCATTTCCGTCACAGCCCGGGCAGCGTAAGGCTGGTTGCCGACGCTGTGGTCGGCCGCGTTGTGGCCGCCTTCGTTGTGGCCGGCTTCGTGGTGGGCGGAATCATTGGAAACATCACGAACGCCGAAGCCATCATGCGCACCATTTCGCTGGGATCCTTGGCGAGCCTCTTGACAAGGTCCGGCTGCGAATCGCCGATCAGCTCGACCAGACGGAACCTGACCAGCTCGCTGGCGTCGTCGGCCAGTGGCTCCACGAGCGCGGTAATGGTGCTGTCGAGCCTTACCTGCCCCAGCGCCGCGAGCATTTCGGCGCGGACCGTGGCGCTGGAATCTTTCAGCAGCTTGCCGGCCAGTTCGAGCAGATCCTGTCTCTTGGCGAAACTCGGGGGGGCACCGGCAAGGGTCACCTTGCCCCTTTTGACGGCCTCGAGCGACGCCAGCAGCGAGGCTACCTGCCGGGCCGCGAACATGCGGGCCCGCAACGAGTCGCTGCCGACACCACCGCGCAGCTGCGTCAGCATGCGCTGCCAGGCCTTGGGCCATTCGGCAGCCTTGGTCCGGTCGAACTTTCCGAGGATGCTCGCGCGGGTAACGATGATGGGTTTTACGACGACGCTCGGCAGGGTGCTGCGGACCTTCTTGCCCTGGACAACCGGATCGACCATGCCCGTAACCTTCAGCGAAATATCCTGGAGGCACCTGGCCGAGACGAACCCGCCCAAACCGCCGACGTCCAGGCGCACCTTGCACGTCAGGCTTTTGCCGCCGTCCAGGAAACGCGGCGCACGCCACGTCGCCAGCGGAAGCCTTTCGAACACTACCTCCTTGCCGGAAGATGACGTCGTCACACGCGGAGACATCACCGGGCTGACAAGAGCCCCACGCCCCAATGATACCCGCGACTTGCTGATGTTGCTCAACGTGGCGGTGATGATAATGGGCTCGCCCGGCTGGACCGGCCCGCGATCAGCCTGGATCGCCACGGCCAAGTACTTCTGGGGAAACCGGCCCATCTCCAAGTACTCGCGGCCAGCCGCCTTCACCACGCCGGCCACTCTGGCACTGCCCTCGGCAGGGGCGACCGCCACCCGGTAACGCCGGGCCAGCGCAAAGAGCTTGCGGGCGGCCGGGCCGCTCCTGCTCAGCGCCAGCCCCGCGACGATTGCCTGCTCGCCGGCCTTGCGGTTTCCTTTGGCGCAGTAATGCGAGGCCAGCACCGCGGCGGCATAGATGTCGGTATCGCGCAGCTGGAGCAGTTGCTTTTCGCTTTCCCTTTTCTGTGCGGGGTCTCCGTCGATGAGCTGGACGGCGGCGAGGATTCGCCGGATCGTGGGGTCCTGGGGCGCGGCCTTGTGGGCCTTGTCGGCGTAGACAAGCGCAAGTCCCGGTTTGGGCTCGGTCACCACGTAGAACCACGCCACGGTGCTGTGCAGATGGGGGGTAGGTGAGGTTTTGAGCAGCTCTTTGTAGTTTGCCTTGACGGCCTGAATAAGCCTGTCTGCCTGGGCGTTCTTGTTCTGTCGGCGGTAGGCCTCGATCATCAGAGTCTGCAGGTCGGTGCTCTGCTTGAATCGATCGAGAGTATTGGCGAAGATGCGGACGGCCTCGTCGTATCGCCCGGCGTTCAGCATCGCGTTGAAGTACTGGACGGCCAGGGCATATAACGCCTGCTCAGACTCCTGCCGCTGCGCAACCTGCCAAGCCTGATCGAAAAGCATGATCGCCTCGTCGTGCAGGGCCATGCTGTCCAGCAGGGCGCCCAACTGCCACGCGATGTCAACGGCGCGGGGGTTGCCCTTGAGAATTCTCAACATCACATCCGCTCGGTCTGCCGGGGTCAGCTTGTCCTGAAGTGCCAGCCACCCGCTGAGTGCCCCTCGGTGGTGTCGCTGGAGTCTTATGGCCAGCTCGAATTCCTTCCGGGCCCGAACCTTGTGGCCCTGTCCCAGAAGTATGTGCCCGTAACGGGCCCTTGCCTCCGCCCGCAGGGGCGCCGGGCGGGTATCGTCGGCAAGGATCGTTTTGATGAACTTTGACCTGTCGTCGGCGCTTTGGCGGGCGGTCAGCTCGGCATCCAGCCATCTTACCGCGGCGGAATGATCGTCGGTACTCTTGGCCAGCCACATGCGCCACGACTTGGCTGCATCCCCATAGCGCCCCTGGATCTCGTAGATGCTCGCAAGCATCCAATGTGTCCGCGGATCGCTCGGTTGCATCTTTTCCGCAAAGCGGCAAAGGGCCACGAGGCGTCCGGCGCGGCCGCGGACGTCCGCCGGCGCATATATGAGGGATCTGGCCGAGTGCACGAGGCTTTCGGCCGCCAGGCCCCTGGGGCCCCAAGGCGGGCTGTCGGGCGCTCCCGCGACCTTGCCCGTAGCGGGAGCGCTGGCAGTGGTGGCGCCGCGCCCCGGGAGGGACACCAAGACAACAACCACGGCGGCAAGCGTCCTAAGTGTCGCTGGCCCCATCTACCGGTCCTTAGGCGCGGCGTCGGCGCGTTTAACGTTTGATCTGGACCAAAATCGGCAATGCCTTGTCACCGCGGCGGATCAGCAGTTTGACGGTCGCCTTGGTCTTGTCGTCAACGGCCTGCTTTACGGCCTTCTTGACGTCATCGACAGCAGTAACGTAGTGTTCGTTGACGCTGGTCACCAGGTCGCCGATCTTGACTCCGGCTCTGTGTGCCGGTCCGTCGCGCGTAAGCTGGATCACGACCATTCCCTTGACGTTGGCCGTGGCCCCTCGGCCGATGTGGAAGTCCATCGGCACCTTTTCCCGCATGCCCACGCCCAGCTCCATGGCGAAAAGCCTCTTTGCCTCACTGGGCCTGAGTGGCATGGCCTCGAGTTTGACCTTGATAGGGTCCTTCACGATCTTCTTTTCGCGGTAGATGGTCAGGGCCACCACCGTGCCGATCTTGACTCGCAGCATCTTCCGCACGAAATTGCGTGCGGTCAGGTTGGAGGTGGCCAGCCGTTCGAGCGGCTTGCCGTCCACCTGGACTATGATATCGCGTTCCTTGAGGCCGGCCTTGTCCGCGGGGGAGTCAGGCACTATCTGCCCGAGACTCACGCCGGGGCCTTTCAGCCCGACCAGCTCAGCGAGGGCCGGTGTCACACCGTCAAACTTGAGCACGCCCATCCACGGCAGGCGTATTTTCTTACTTAGGTCCTGGATTCTCATGAGGGCATCAACAAACTCCTCAACGGGCAGGAAGAATGAAGTCTCCTGCACTCCCTTGAGGGGCAGCGGAGCGGGGCCTCGCTGGGTCGCGGTCTGGAAGCTCAGGAACAGCTGCTGGCGCCCGACTATACCGATAGCCCGCGCGTCCAGATCAAAAACCGGCGAACCGATGCCGCTGAGCTTGCCGCCGCTTACGTACACCAGCTTGCCGGGCACGCGCACCACGGAGGATATGCGCCCAAAGCCCATACAAATCGCATGCCCCAGATCCGCGGTCAGCGCACCGACAGAGACAATCTCCTGGCCGATCTTGGCGTTGGATTGGGCCGAAAACGCCACTATAGGCCAGCTTCGCTCCTCGGTGGCACGCACAAAGCCGATACCCGTCACCGCGTCCACGCCGAGCAGAACCGCCTTCAGGGCCTTACCCTCAACACCGGGTATAACCACCTCGAAGTCTTTCAGGTTCTCCTCAGGGAGCCTGGCATCCATGGCCAGGGTCATAAACGTTCCAAATTTCCCCCCGCCGTTATCGATACAGATTCCCAGCCCGCTTATGGTGCGGCTGCCCGTATCGTCAGCGTACTTGTACCGTATGATTGCCAAGGCCCCCGCCACCTTCTGGTGAATGGAGGCAATCTTGGCTGCGTTCTGAGCATTTGCAGCCAGCGGCAAGGCTACCACCGACAACAACATCACCGTAACTACCAGTATCTTTCGCATTTCAAATCCTTTCCTTTCCATGGGCTCAATGCCCGTCCTGCTAACCCGCGAGTTAGCTTTTGCTTCCTTTCAACGGGTCACAGATGTCATTCTAATCGGCAATCGGACCTGGAAGCTTGCGTAGTATACACCAGAATATAATTCCTGTCACCGCCACTACTAACGACGTGTATTGATTATGCGAGAGAATGGTCCGCCCAAGACCGTACTCACCGTGGCTGCGGAGCATCTCCAGCAGAAAACGAGTTATCGGATACAGCACCAGCATCAGTGCAAAAACCTGTCCCTCACGCTTCCGCAGGCGATGGAAGAATATCAGAAGACCCGCCAGCAAGAGCGCGTTGATTATCCCGATTATCTGCGCAGGCTTGACCGGAAGCGACCAGCTGCGCCCCGCCAGGGCGAACAAATCTTCCTGCAGGTACGCGTTGGCGCCGGCGACGTCAATGCCGCGCGGGCCCGTTGTGGACCCGGCGCCAGTGGCCGGGGCCGTCGCGGGGGCCGGGGCCGGAAACATCCGAGCCAGCCTCGTCCGCCTTTCCTGAAGATACTCCCAGCCCTCGTCAAAACTGACCAGCCCGTCCCTGTTCTGGTCGAAAGAAATCGCTTCGTCCCAGTGCTCGCTGCCCCTTAGGAAGCCCTCGCCGCTTTCGAGGGCTTTGCGCCATTCCTCCTTGCTCAACCGCCCGTCCTCGCCGGCGGTGGCCTCGAACATCGCGCTGGCCTGGTCCCGCGCGGCGAACATGGTCGCCAACTGGTCCGACTTCAGGCGCCCGTGGAGATACCTGGGCGGATGCAGGAGCAGGCTCTGCACTTCGACCTCTTTGTCTCCGGTATCTATCCTCATGCGGTTGGTGATGAATTGATGAACGAGCCTTGCATCGGGGTTGATATGCCCTTCCACCGTCCTGCGCGCCAGATCCGGGTCGTTCTTGTTCTCGCCCTGATGCACCGCACGGGCTACAAGCTGCGAGTTATACACCGCACTTGGCGCATCCGTGGAGGTGGAAAAAGGCCCGGCCCCGTCGCCAATCTTATAGAGCGGCTTGGAAAACATGGGAAACGTCATGGCGAGCGGCCAATGCTCGCTGCACCTGGTGCCCCAGCAGCAGCCGTTCACCAGACAACCCGCCCGCCCGAAGGCAAGTCCTATCATCATGCTGGCGGCGAGCATGTCCAGATACCGCCTTATCGGCAGATGCTTGAATCTCAGATAGGCCAGGACCAGCCCCACCGCCAGGACGACCCCGCCGTAGTAGATCAGGCCTCCCGAGGTGACGTTCGCCATCCTTCCCAGCATGACCAGCGTGCTCTCTGATTCCGCGAAGTCGGCGTAGTTCTCGATGATGAATGCAACTCTGGCCCCCACCACCCCGCCTACAAGTGCCAGGATGCCGCACTGGGTAATGTTGTCGGGGTCTTCGCCCGCACGCCTCGCACGCCAGCGGGCCAGGTATATCCCGGAAATGAAGCCGCACACCAGCATCAGCCCGTAGCCGTAAATCCGCAGTATCCCAAGATCAAGTACGGTCTGTAGCATTCATCGCTCGTATGCCGGCCCGCTCACAGCTTGCGGGCAATCTTGTTGCTGTCGTCAGCCAGAATGACCGCGGGCTTCATCTCGGCTGCCTCTTCCTCCGTGACATAGGCAAAGGCCATGATTATTACCTTGTCGCCGACGTCAACCAGCCTGGCCGCGGCGCCGTTTACGCAGATGATGCCGCTGCCGGCCTCGCCGGACACCACATATGTTTCGAATCGCGCGCCGTCGGTCAGGTCGGACACCAGCACGCATTCCCCCCCCAAGATGCCGGAGGCATCCAGCAGATCGCGGTCGATCGTGATCGAGCCGACGTAGTCGACCTCCGCCTGAGTTATCGTCGCACGGTGAATCTTCGCTCTGAGTATCTTTAGCAACATCTTCCTGCCATCTCTCGTTTGGGGCTCATGAGGGCTATTCTAGTTGCCCGCGACGGGTGCATCCACAAGCACATTATCGATCAGCCGCGTCGCGCCGAACTTAACCGCAACCGCCACAAGCACGGGCGCCGCTGTAGTTTCTACGCCCGCAAGCTCCTGGGGTTCGACAATCTCTATATAATCAATCTCGCCGTCCGGCGCGTTGCAGAGGAGGTATTCACGCACCGCCCCCGCTACCTCCGCCGACGGCGGGCCGCCCTGACGTATCAGCTTCGCCGCCAACTCCAACGACCCGTGCAGCGACACAGCCTGTTTGCGATGGGCCACGCTCAGGTAAGCGTTGCGAGTGGAAACGGCCAGGCCGTCAGCCTCACGAACCGTCGGGCAGCGGACAATCTCCACCGGCATGTTCAGCTCCGAGGCCATCCGGCTGACGATCACCGCCTGCTGGAAATCCTTAGCCCCGAAGAACGCCTTGTCCGGCTGAACGATGTTCAACAGCTTGGCCACCACCGTGCACACCCCGGCGAAATGCGCCGGACGGCTTCGCCCGCACAGCCCCTCGCCGAGCCTTCCCACGCTGACGGTGGTGACGGCGCCGCCGGGATACATCGTCGCTGCGCCGGGCATAAAGACCATGTCGGCCCCGCGCTGTTTGCAGGCGGCTGTGTCGGCCTCCGGCATGCGGGGATACCGCTCGAAGTCCTCTCCCGGGGCAAACTGTGTGGGGTTGACGAATATGCTCACCACCACAAATTCGCAGGCGGCCTTCGCGGCGTCCATTAGCGACAGATGCCCCTCGTGCAGCCCGCCCATCGTCGGCACAAGGCCCACGGACATTCCGGCGGATCTGGCCCGCCCGATAAGCCGGCGAACCTCTTCGACATTTTCCACTACGTTCATAGCCCCGCCCTTATCCTGTCCACCAGCCCCTCCCGCCAGGCGGCTTGGCGGATGTCCACCTCGTCGCAGTCAACCGGGACCACCGGACATTGAGCCGCCTGGACGATCTCATCATAACCCCGCCGCATGGTAGAGATAAACTCCGCATCCATCGCCTTCTCAAAGCCTCGCCCCCTGGCGGCCAGCCGCTCCAGCAGCAGCGGCACCGACGCATCGAGGCAAATTACCATGTCGGGCGAATGCACCGCAGCCGCCAGCCGTGCCGCTATCTGTTCATATATCCCGAAATCACCAGCACTTAGGCGCGTGCGGGCGTAGAGCCCATCCTGACAAAAGCCGTAGTCGCTCACCACCAGGCCCTCCCCCGGCCAGCATGCCGCCGAAAGCTGATGCACCCGCGACAGTAAGTAATGAATCTGGGCAGGCAGGCGCGACTCATCGCCGCCCATGTACGAATCAGCCAGGAACGGGTTGCCCGCGTAATCTTCCAGCACGAGCGTTGCGGGCAATTCTTTGGCCAGCAACTCGGCGAGCGTCGTCTTGCCGACCGCCGGTGGGCCTATAACGCTGATTAGCTTCGCGGGCAAAGCGTTTTCCTTAGACGTCGCCGCGCCGAACATGGCGCGGCACCAGCGGGCATCTTACCGCAATGGCGACCGCTCCGGAAGGCGCTGGCGGGCAGGCAGGCAAAATCCCAATGGCCAAAACCCAAAACGTTGCCAGAATTGGCAACGTCCGGTGGGGGTGTTGAAAAAGCTCCGCGTGCGAAGCCGTCGAGCCCGAAGGGCTCAAATTCGAAAGCCCGGGGCGCAGCCCCGGGTGACCGGTGCAACAAAAGTCCAAACCTGCCTGCCCTTCCCCAGGGGATAGGCAGGTGGTGCTGGCCAGGTAGGCAGGTCGAGATTCATCATTATTTGCTGCTCCCCGCCTTTCTCATGTTAGCCACGGGCGCAAGCCCGTGCTGTCATTCATGTTAGCCGCGGGCGCGAGCCCGTGCTGTCATTCATGTTAGCCACGGGCGCGAGCCCGTGCTGTCATTCATGTTAGCCACGGGCGCGAGCCCGTGCTGTCATTCATGTTAGCCACGGGCGCGAGCCCGTGCTGTCATTCATGTTAGCCACGGGCGCAAGCCCGTGCTGTCATTCTGTGCAACCGGGAACATAGGTAACAGTTTGTACCGGGGACATAGGTAACACTTTTTCATTTATCCTGAGGAGCGTCCTGAAGCGTAGCGGAAGGACGCTCCTCAGGATCGCCCGGCTTCAGGG
>SDBT01014807.1_pt1 | contig 12413 bp, 11 predicted proteins | sample 2277101 | NCBI WGS metagenome assembly SDBT01 (sample SAMN10404973, study PRJNA504765) | marine sediment metagenome | isolation source: marine sediment core GS10_PC15, 103 cmbsf | place: Arctic Ocean: Southern Knipovich Ridge | collected 2010
CGATTAACAGCCAAAATTAGAAGTAATTCTTTGGAAAAATCAGACAAAGATTTGATTAACAAATACTATTTGGAAGATAATACATCTTTTGATTCGATTAAGCATCTATTATAGGAGGAAACCATGGTCGAACAATTAAATGATTTAATGAAAGCCTTGGAAGCTGGACAGTATAACGCTGCACCTGGCACACTTACCCAAGGATCTTCATTGCAGATTGAGGATTTATCCCCTGTAATGGAGAATGTATGTTTTGATGACAGTCACATCAAGCTACAAAAAATGTTGTCCGTTAAGGACGCGAAGTCTACTTTGATTCAATTCAATAGACAACTTGACTACGGTATTTTTGGAGGTTCTGCACAGTACGAAGGTGGAATTGGCGAAGAAGATACTTCAAATTACGTACGTGCTGTTGTGCCTATGTCATTTTACAGTACTACTCGTAGAGTTTCCGTTGCGGCTAATATGATTGGCGCATTCGATGGCGTAAAAGCTGAAGATAGAGCATCTAACGATGCAGCTCTAAAGCTTTCTGCTGATATCGAATTTGACCTATTCAGAGGCCAAAATGATTTCTCTAATCTTGGTGTTTTTGATGGAAACCCAGCTTTAGTTGCTGACGTTCCAAACATGATTGGTGTTGACGCACAAGTTAGAATGAGCGACAGTCTTGCTAACACTCAAGACCAAATGTTTGCAGAGTATGGAAGTGACCAATCGATCATCGTATCGGTTAACGGAACTCTTACTCAGTCATTTATCGAAGACGGTAGTGTTAAGTCTGCAATGAACCACGGTTCTGCGGATAAATTAGTTTTAGACCCAATCTCTCTTTCAGCATACAATAAAATTGCTCATGCAAAAGAAAGAATTATGCTTGCTGGTTCTGCACAAGAAGCTTCTGGAGCTAACTTAAGACAACAATGGACTTCTAGTGCATTAGTTAGTCTTGAGCCTTCAAGATTCCTTTCTGGTAAAACTAGACCTGCAAGAGCTAGAGCTGGAAGTCCTGCTGCTCCTACTATTGTTGTAACTGCACCTGGAGACGCTTCTTCTAATATGGACGCCGGAACTTACGCTTACTATGTAACTAACGTTACTGAAAGAGGAGAGTCTGTTGCTTCTTTAACATCTTCTCAAGCTATTGCTGCCGCTCAACGTGGTAATATAGTTATTACTGGTACTAGTGCAAAGTATTATAACATTTACCGTTCAGAGGCTGGTGGAACTACTGCTTCTGCGAAATTTATCGGTAGAGTTAAGAATGGCGGTGCCGCTACTACTACTTTCTATGACTATGGAAACAAAGAGCCAGGTTCTGTAACAGGTTTCTTACTTCAGTCCAATACAATGGGTATGCATCAGCTTTCGGCTTATTCTAAGTTGAAGCTCGCACTACACGACCTCAGTATTCCTGAGGCTCATTTTCGTTTCGTTTGCTTAGCTGCCTATCAGCCAAGAAAAAACGTTTTATTCGACAATGTCGACGGACAGATTGCATAAGTCAATAAAATCAATAGGTTAATACAAAGGGGGTCTTTAAAAGACCCCCTTTTTTATTAATATCAATACAACTATCTACAATAAAAACTTACACAATAATATTTTTTGTGGTATTATCTTAATAAGGATGGTATCATGCAAACAAAGAAAAACAAGTATCAAAATAGAATGTCTCTTGAAGATAAAGAAGAAATTTTAAAACTACATTCTATTGGGAAAACCAACATCAATATAAGCAAGATAATTGGATGTTCCGATACTGCGATCAGACTATTCCTTAAAAAAAATAACCTACAGTCTAATATCAAAACGGTAGACAGAAGTAGGCCGTGTAAAATATGTGGCACTATGTTTACTCCAAACAGCTACGACGGTCCTAAAAAAGCTAAATATAAAACATGTTCTCCAGAGTGTACAGGCAGGGCAATATCTTTATCTAAAATTAAATATACTGAAACCGATATCCAATCTGTTATTGAACTAAAAAAAGAGCTGTTAACAAATAAGGAAATAGTGCAAAGAACTAATGTAGATATCAATAAGGTTAAAGAGATAGTAAAGCAACATAACTTACAGCTTACAGCAGAACAAGCTCAGGCCAATGCCTATACAAAGAAATTGGAAAAAAATCCCAAAGCAATGGAGAAGATGAGGGACGGCAGAATAACCTGTCCAACTAATATATTTAATCAAAAAATTAAAGAAATTAAACATCAATTGGAAAAATCTAACAACCAATATAGTATACCGTATCTATCTAAACAAAAAGAATTACACGACACTTCTGTTAGAAGGACGATGCATCTAAGAGGATTAGGTGGCTTAATTGGCCAACACCACTCTTCTGCAGAAATGGAAATTATTGATTTTATTAAGGAATATTTACCTGATTTAAAAATAGAGCAGGGTAATCGAAAACTAATAAAACCTAAAGAAATAGATATTTTCATACCGTCTCTAAACCTGGGCATAGAATATTGCGGCCTATATTGGCATAATGAATTGAGTCCACAACCCAGAAACAAGAACTATCACCATAATAAAATGATCCAAGCCAACAAACAAGGAATTCGGCTAATTACTATATTTGAAGATGAATGGGGAAATAGACAATTTCAGGTCAAAGGGTTCTTAAAATCTGTTTTGCACATACACAACAAAAGGATTTTTGCTAGAAAGTGTTATATTAAAGAGGTAGATAAAGAAGAAGCTAGGGATTTCCTAGAACAGTACCATATACAGGGGAAAACAACATTAAAAGTAGCACTGGGCTTATACTATAATAACGATTTGGTGGGATTAATATCAGGCAATATACACCATAGACAAAAGGGAGACAGCTTATCGTTTGTTTTAAATAGACTCGTATTTCAAGACGGTGTTCAGGTGGTTGGCGGGGCCTCTAAGTTGGTTAAACACCTTATTAAATACGCTAGACAACAGGGTTATGATAAGATCATTTCCTGGTCCGATAACCGATGGTCTGAAGGAAATGTTTATCAAAAGTGTAACTTTACATTAGAACAAGAATTAAATCCTGACTATAGCTATGTAACTCGAAATGGTATCAGACAGTCTAAACAATCCAATACTAAGAGTAAGTTATTGAAAAAAGGCGCAATTGGTTCTATGGAAAACACAGAATCAGAACTAGCTGCTACTTTGGGGTACAAGAGAATATGGGATTGTGGCAAAAAAAGATGGATTATCTCTCTATCTTAATTTATAATTAAGATCTATTTTTGTTAAAAAATTCCTTTTATAGAATCTAGAGTAATCTTTATAATCTAATTTTAATTCGGAAAGAAATGCTTTAAATTCTCTTTTAGTTTTGGCTTTATTAGAAAAAGATCGACAATATTTTTTAGTCTGTTTTTCATCTAATACTTTACTTTTTATTAAAATTCCTTTTTTAGATATTTTTTCAATATATCTCATATATCTATCTACAAATTTAATATGATCTTCCAAATCTTTAGCATTATGCGGCATATCAAATATTCGAAATTCTACTGTTTCGTAACTGTTATTGACTCTGGTATAGCACTCTCCACCATATAATAAATTCAACATCTCCTTTCTAACCTTCGAGTGTTTTTTACGTTTAAATGGCTCTACCCTAGTATCATACCAACGACCAATATCGGACTGTTCTTTATAATACCCTATTATCTGTTCAAAATCATTAAGATTTGGATTTAAAAAATTATCGTAATCATAGCATGGTCGTTCTAATATATAATGATTAGAAGTATGGTCGTCACAGTATTCGTTAAATATATAATTAAGATACGGCCTATTCCCCATATCTCTACGAATATTTAGTAAAAACAATAATAGTTGTTTATCTGTGAATTTTTTAGGCATTCCAACGTGAATATGTCCTCCACCAGAACCCTTATGTTGGTTATGGGTAGCTAGCCCGTGTTTGTTTTTAGCTATACCGTTTAGTTTACTAAAAAATTTTTGCATACCACCAAGGGTTTTAAAAATAGGGCTATCTACTTCAACAACCCCACAATCGTTATGTACTTCAAGAAAATTAAATTTTTTATTAACGCCTGAAAGATTACCTATCAAAGAATATTCTACCTTATAGGCGTATCCCTCCACATCTCCATAAGTAGGATACCTTTTATTTAATAAATAAGTAAATTCTACACCCATAGTTGACCATAATTTCATAAAAATCCTCCTTTTTGATTCAAGTATATCACAAACCAAACACCATTGCAAGTCTTTTTTTGAAAAATGTGGTATAATATATCATGAGTAGAAAGTGTATTTACACCAATAAAGAAGCCAAAAGTAAGGATAGGGTTATTCCTAAATCTAAAATTGGAGATGAGCTACATAATTGGTGTAATTTTGTGCCCGTAAGTAGTGGATATAAGGACATAAAGAAGGATAATATGCCTGATGAACTAGAAATGCAAGCCAATGAGTTGTTTAAAATGCTGGAAATGGCTAAGCTTAGGGTGGTGTATTTTGAAGAAAAACTTAAAGAAGTTCAAGAAAAGCTAAAGCCTAGAGTTAAAACTGAAGAAAAAGAAGAAGAAAAGAAGGAAAGGCAGATAAAACAAGCCTTTCATGAGAAGGCTGTTGTAGAAGTACATGAAGAATCTATAGCTGAAATATTAAATAAACGTAAGAAAAAGGTTTTATTCGGGTAAAAATATGAAAATTATAACTATTTCAGATACTCACTATCACCATGATGAAATGGACATTCCTGATGGCGACATTGTCTTGTGCGGTGGTGATGTAACTAGGTGTGGAAGTCGTTCCGATATGGAAGATTTCTTAAAATGGTATGGTGACTTATCGCATAAACACAAAGTATTAATAGCTGGAAACCACGATTTTATTGCAGAGATTGACGATGCTTGGATGAGAAACAGTTGCTCTAAAAAGGGCGTAATATACCTCAATGATTCTGGGTGTAAAATTGAGGGTATTAAAATATGGGGAAGCCCTGTTCAACCAGAATTCTGTAATTGGGCCTTTAATAGAAGTAGAACTATGGAAGATTCTGTGTCTTTAAAGGCCCAGGCAAATGGTCATGGATATATAGGTAATCATTGGGACTTAATACCAGAAGATATCGATATTTTAATAACACATGGCCCACCAATGAATGTGTTAGATAAAACTTTTTACGGATATGAAAACGTTGGGTGCTCTGTATTGCGTAACCACATTGAAAGAATTAGGCCCAAAATGCATGTTTTTGGACATATTCATGAAGAAAGAGGTATAGAATTAGATTTATCCGTACCAGATAAGCCGATTACATACGTCAATGCCTCTATGGTTAATCTACAATATCAAGTATATACAGACGATTGTTATGTATTTGACTGGGACGAAGTTTTAGAAGGAAAGTCATATGGTATCAGATAGATACTCCCTCTCTTCCATTAAGGTTGGCTCCTGACAAGTTCCTAGATTAGAAATTTCACATTCTCTTAATTTTTCTTCACAATTTTCATAATAATCTGTGAATTTTTCTAATTCTGATACAATGTCTTTAGGTGTCTTTGTCTTAATAGAAACAGTTTTACGAACACAGTCTTCGTACTTAATAAGTATTTCGTGTACGGGTTTGACTACTGCAGTGGCTTCACGATAGCTATATCCAGTACAAAAACTAAAGAAAACTATTAAAAACATTAAAAATACAAAAAATAATCCTCTTATCATAACTACTCCTTTTTTAATATTATTGTAAATATACCATAATATGGGATAAATTGCAAGAAAAAAGATCAACATTTTTAAAAAATATGGTATAATATAGTGTAATATAATAAGGTAGGAGAAATATATGACAGCCAAAAAAGTTAAAACACCAGCTAAGATGTTTACTAGTGATATTAAGCAGTTAGAAGTAATGATAGTATCGACCATTGATTCGATATGTAATATAGTTGGTTCTAGTTTAGGGCCAGGTGGTAGAAACGTTATTATAGAATCAGATTTACCAGGAATTCCCAATAAAAATACAAAAGATGGCGTCAGTATTTTCAGATCTTTAGGTGCTGCTCATCCATATCAACATCTTATTATTGAGCAAACAAGAGATGTAGCTATTCGCACCGTAAATGAAGCTGGAGATGGAACAACTACGGCTACTATTATTGCTGCCGCATTGATCAAAAATTTATTTGCCTTCTGTAACGATAATAGAAAATATAGTCCACAAAAAGTTACTAGAATTATAAGTAAATTATTAAAAGATGAGTTAGTACCCCATATTAAACAATCTTCTATTAAAATTACTAATAAAAACAAAGCATTGCTTGAAAAAGTAGCTACTGTTTCTGCTAATGGCGATAAAGAAATGGCTAAAGCAGTTATCGAGGCTTTCGATTTAGTAGGATACGGAGCTTCTTCTCACGTAACAATTCAAGAATTATCTGGCCCAAGTGGATTTGGAGTAGAATTGATTGAAGGATTTCCTATAGAAAAAGGATATGAAGAATCTATAGGTAAATTCCATCCTGCTTTTATCAACGATAAGGCTCAGCAAAGATGTATTTTAGATAAACCACTGTTTATTCTTTTTGACGGCAAAATTTCTGACACGGTACAGGTACAAGATATTCTTGGTACTATTGGTGAAGAATATGTTAGTGGAAAATCAGAATTTAAAAATATAGTTATAATAGCTCATGGATTTAGTGATCAAGTACTAACTGAATTGGCTTATAATTTTGGTAATCCTACTACTATTAATGTTGTTCCACTTATGACGCCAATGAGTCAGATCATAAATTCACAACTAGCGTTTTTACACGACATTAGTGCTTTTACCGGTGCTAAAATATTTAATATGAATAATCCATTATCAGATGGTATGCCAGAAGATTTTGGTGAGAATATGGAAAAAATAGAAATATATCGATTCAGAACAACTATCGTTGGTGATCCAGACGAAGCTAATATAGAAATGAGGGCTGATGAAATTAAGATTCAGTCCAAAAATGCAGAGTCTAAAATAGAAAAAATAGTATTAGAAGAGCGTTTAGGTAAGTTGACAAATGGAATTGCACAGCTTAAAATATATGGAGCTTCTAACGGAGAATTGAAAGAAAGATCGGATAGAGCAGAAGATGCGGTATGTTCAGTTAGGTCTGCAATTACAGATGGTTGTGTACCTGGTGGATGTCGAGTGTTATTGGATATGGCATTAAAAATACAAGATAATGACGATCCTATTATTACAGATATTGTAATACCATCTTTATTTTCCCCTCTTTATAAATTATTAGAAAATGCAGGATATAACGGTGAAGAAATAGAAGAAATAGTTAGCTATCTAATAGATAATCCAACAAAAGTATATGACGTTGAAAATGCTAAATTTGGTGACCCTAAAAAGATGGGTATTTTAGACGCTACTTTAGCTGTAGAACAAGCTCTTAAAAATGCCGTATCTATATCTATGGTTATGGGGACTTTAGGAGGAATCGTAGCATTCCCAAGAGATAATCAACTTGAATTTCAAAATGCTAGAGACGATATAAACTTCAAAAAAACTTTAGACAATGCCAGTAATATAAAAAATGAAGCAAATGACAGACCTTAGATATGACTGATAAAAATATTGTAGACAAAATTAAGGTCAAGAAAATCGCTGGCCCCCCAAAAAATAAAATCGCATTGGTAAAAGAGCTTAAAGAAGTAAAGAAAGAGGTTAGTGAAGCTAAAAAAGAGATTCGTGAAGTAAAGAAATGGACTCACGAAACAGAAGAAGAAAATAAGATACTAAAGGCTAAAAACGAAGAGGTTGGGGGATTATTAGTAAAAGTTATTAGTAATCAAAACAGTTCTAAAACAAGAGAATATATTAATTTTGGATTCTGGATAGTGTTTATAGTTATAGCTATAGTAGAATATTTCAATTGAGGGAGTAAAGATGAAAAGAGAAGCAGACGGTATTATAGAAGATGTCAACAATGTATTGGCTAAGGTATTGAAAGATGAGGGGTTAGCCCTAGAATATACTCAACTTCATAAAGATTGGATTGCACATACTAGGAGATATGTTGATAGACATATTGGTTTTGCTAAAACAGCCAATACTAGATCTAATGATAATTCTAAAGAAATCAATAGGTTCTTGATAGGTAATACAGATGTCCAAAACTTACATAAAAAAATTAATTTACTAACTACAGCCAATAATCAACAAGCAAATCTTTTAAAAGAGATGGTTAACAGAATATATGAGCTAGAAAAGCCATGGTGGAATAAATTAAGATGGAAGACCGACAAATCGAGGCCCTCAAAAAAGAGTTAATCCTAACACCATTAGAGTCTGCTGAAGCATTAAGAGATTGGATTTACTTATTTTTTGACATTTACATGCCATTAGGCCATATGTACCCTGAGAGCAATAGCTCTTCTGTTGAGGCTATGTGGGAGATCTACTGTGCTGTAAGGGATAACACTGGAAATAAAATACCGGGCTATACTCTGTTATCGTCAAGAGATTCATATAAAACTCTGTCAGCATCTATGATGGAAGTCCTTTTAATGCTGCATTTCAGAACAACCATAGCCCATGCTGCCGCCATTGAATCTCAAGCCCAAAAAGCTGTTGAATATTGTAATTCTTTCATGCATAGGGTTAGACCATATTTAGAAGCAAATGGCTGGAAACAAACATCTTCAAATAAAAGACGTATTGAACTAACTACTGATAAGCTTGAGATGTGTTATATCCAGATTATTATCTTGACTATGAGAGGGGCAAATTGTTTTTCTCCAGAATCAATTATTCATTATAAGGACGGTTCTTTTAAATTAGCTAAAAATGTCAAAGTTGGTGACAAAATATTGACGTGGGATTTTTGGAAAAATGAAGATGTTGAAGTAGAGGTTGGTGATATAGACTACACAAATAAGCCATCTAGAGAGATTGTTTTCGAGGATAGGTCTAATATAGTTGTAAGCGACGACCATATGGTATTTACCAAAAGAGGGTGGGTTACATCGGCAAATCTAAGAATAAGGGATTTATGTAAAGACATTGGTGTATCAAAAACACACAATACTCAATATACTAAGGTAGAGTTAAGCGCCATTAGTAGAGACTTAGAGCAAATTATTATTGGAACAGTTTTAGGAGATGCTTGTATTAGCCAATTACCTTCGGGTAAGTGTCGATATAGTGTATTCCACTGTCAAGCCCAATATAGTTATTTGGAAGAAATAAAAAAAGTATTCGATCTTCATGGAATTGAGAGTAAAATAAGACCAGACAGAAAAGGATACAAATTACTAACAAAAACACACCCTATTTTTGAAAAATACTATAGTTTATTCTATAATAATAAAATTAAAAGTCCGAATAGGGTACTGAAATTACTTAACCACGAAGGGATAGCTTATTGGCTAATGGATGATGTTAGAGGTAATGGACGACAAATAGGATATCGAAAAGACCATTGTTTCCAATTGGCAACTTGTTGTTTTACCTTAGACGAACATATTCAAATAGTTGATTTTTTTACAAATATTGGATACCAATGTACTGTAAATAAAATACATAACTCTAAAAAAGAATATAATATAATTCAATTTAGTCTTAAGTCATCTAGAGATTTAAGCGAATCTACAGAAATTTATTTTGTAAATGATTTGAAATACAAATTGCTATCTTCATCCGATATTTGCAATAGCTACAGGACTATAGATGAAGACGAGCTGATCCATACCGATAAATCTGTTTGTGGGTTTCAATGGTCTAGTAAAAAAACAATGAACGGTATAAAAGGGCGTAATTTTAGAAAGACAGTTAAGTCTAAAATAGACAAAAAAATAGAAAAAATAAATATTATAGGTAGACAAAACCTAATAGATATTTCAATAAAAACAGAAGTACCTCACTTACATTCCTTATATGTCAACAATTGCTTAGTTCACAACTCAGCTCATACTAATTTGATGTTTATTGATGAAGTTGATTTGTGCGATCCTGCTGCATATCAAGAAGCGAAGATGATTCCTGGTGTAGCCAGGGGTAGGTTTCCACTTACAGTTAGACTATCTACCAGAAAATTTGCCTTTGGACTAATGGAAAAAGAAATAAAAAATGCGGCAATAACTGGTGAAAAGGTACTTAGGTGGAATATCTTAGATGTCGCAGCTCATTGTTCGGAGAAAAGATGTAAGCCAAATCTTTCAACATATGTGAGGTATATTCCAAGAGAATTGCCGCTAAGACAAATATCTCCTGAAGATTTCAATAAATTTGACGAAAAAGAACGAAATAATTGGGAAAAAGTAATTGCATATTCAGGTTGTTTAAAGTGTCCGTTATTGAGCGTGTGTAAAACAACCCTACATAATGTAAAGCCAAAAGAATGTTCTGGAAATTTATGGAAACCGATTGAAGCCGTAATAAATGTTATTAAGGCTGTTGATGCCGATGTAGCTGAAGCTCAATTACTGTGCCACAGGCCATCCACGAAGGGGCTGGTATATCCTAGATTTATAGCAGATAACGTAATGACAATTCAACAAGCGTGGGAAATGATATCTGGACTGAAAACCGAATGTCATTTCGATATGCTGATACAATACCTTCATGATTTAGGAATCGGAATACAAGCCGGAGTCGATTGGGGCTTCACGAATTTATATGCCATCGTAGTCGTAGCTATTCTACCTAATCAGACTTCTTTGATATTAGATATATTTGCGGCTCCTGACCAAGAATTAGAAGATTGTGTTAAAATAGCACAAGACTTACAACAAAAATATAAGATCACTAAGTTTTGGTGTGACACCGCTTATCCAGCATATCTAAAAACCTTCAATAGAAAGGGCCTTTCTTCCCCTAAGTTTACTAAAGATATAGAGATGGGAATCGAAGCCGTTAGGGGTAGAATTGTTAACGCCGCAAACAAAAGAAGTTTATTTGTCTTAGATACCAAAAATAATCAAAGACTTTTAGGCGGCTTAAATACTTACCATTTCAAATTAGATGCACAAGGTAAGGTTACGGATCAGCTTTTTCATTGCGAGTTTAGTGATATAATGGATTCTTTGCGCTATTTTTATCAAAATGTATACGGCAAAAAGAACACTATGGCTTTTGCCGTGACAGGAGGTGAACAAAAAGGTGTATCTTCTGACAATAATGCAGCCATGCAGGCAAAAATCAATGAATTGGCAACAAATAAAACAAAAAAACCGTCAATTGGCACAAAAAGACGGATTTTTTGGTGTTAGATATATAATTCGGAGAAAGAATAGTAATCTTTAAAATATGATGAACGAAATGAAAAAATGTAGTAAATGTGAGGAAATCAAGGACTTAGGGTTTTTTAATAAGAATGTAAATAAATGTAAGACTTGTCAGTCTATTGAATATTCACAGTGGTATGGGAAAAATAAAGAAAAGGTAGTAAAGCAAAAGAAAGAATATCGAAAATCGAACAAAGAAAAGATAAAAAAATACAAGAAACAATATTGTAAGAAACATAAAGAGAAAATATCCGAAAAACGTAAACAATACTGTGAAAAAAATAGAGAGAAAATAGCAGAACGAGAGAGGCGATATTGTAAGAAAAATAAAGAAAAAATAGCGAAACAAAAGAATAGATACGAACAAAATAAAAGGAAGCATGATGTTAATTATAAATTATCTTGTAATCTTAGAACAAGGCTCGTAGGTGCTATCAAGAATAATCAGAAGGCTGGTTCGGCAGTTAAAGACCTTGGCTGTGCCGTAGCAGAACTTAAAAAACACTTGGAAGCTAAATTTCAAGAAGGTATGTCTTGGGATAATTGGACAACTGATGGGTGGCACATAGACCACATAATTCCCTTATCTAAATTCGACTTAACAAATAGAAAAGAATTTCTAGAAGCTTGTCATTTCACTAACTTACAACCACTATGGGCCGTTGATAATTTTAAAAAGAGTAATAATTTTCAGGAGAAAGTATATGAGTAGTTTTAATTTATTAGTACATTTAGATATGTTTGACGACGATGTTAATACCAATTCTCCATCGAGAAGCAATGTTAGGTGGAATAGAGATATGCAAGGAATAGATATCTCAGACCCAAAATCTACACAAATCACATTAGCTGCTGGTGGTACCGTAACGCTATTTTCAGGTACAGAGTCTACTTCAGAAGACGGCACTACTACGTATGATATAGCGTTAAAATCTGGAAGTTCAAATACTTATATAATTAGCCACAATTCTGGGACTGCCCCTGCCTTTAAAACAGCTAGAACAAGTGGTGCCGATGCAACAACTGAAGTTACAGTAACTAAAAATGCCAAGCTCCTCACTTTTACAAGCACTGGCGGAACGGCATTTGACTTGGTATCTAATGGTGTGATTGTGGGAGATAAGGTTAGAATTGGCGACGGATTCAAT
>SDBT01014808.1_pt1 | contig 12412 bp, 27 predicted proteins | sample 2277101 | NCBI WGS metagenome assembly SDBT01 (sample SAMN10404973, study PRJNA504765) | marine sediment metagenome | isolation source: marine sediment core GS10_PC15, 103 cmbsf | place: Arctic Ocean: Southern Knipovich Ridge | collected 2010
AATCACCATTTGACATAACATGGAATAACGATGGTTCAAAAATGTATGTGATTGGAACTAGTAATGATTCTATTTACGAATACAATCTATCCACAAACTTTGATATTTCAACAGCTGCATTTTCACAATCACTTTCAGTAGCTGCACAAGACACAGCATCAACTGGAATAACATGGAATAACGATGGTTCAAAAATGTATGTGATTGGACTTATTAATGACTCTATTTACGAATACAATGTACCCACAAACTTTGATATTTCACCAATACCTGATACACAGAATCCATTTGCTGTATGGATTAATAATCTTGTAAATGTTCAGCACATGAATGAATTATCAGGCAACATTCTTGACAGTACTAAATTCGGTAATGACATGACTCCTACAGGAACTCCATTAAATACAACACTGATAGGCAATGCAAAAGATTTGGATGATAGTACTGATAGCTATTTTGTGCTTGCCAATGATTCTTTAAACACTACTGACATAACTGTATCAGGATGGATCAACCTTAACAGTATTGGTGCTTTTAATCATATTGCCTCAAAATGGTTCAATCCTGCTGGTGAGGCTTGGGTTTTTACGACATTTATCGGTAATTTGTCTGTAATGCTTGATGTTGAAGGACTTGTTTTAACAGGTGTAATTTTAACACCTGGTGTCACATACCATGTGGCATTTACCATCGTTGGAGAAACAACTCTTAACATATACATAGATGGTAATTTAGTTCACACACAAACAATAGCCCCTATACCAACATCAACTGCATCTAGATTACAGATTGGGTCTGATGGCGGTTCTTCTCTTTTGGGTATTATTGACGAGTTCCACATGAGTAATGACGGAAAATCTGCAGACTGGATAAAGACTGAATACAATAACCAAAGACTAACTGGTAACACTTTCTTTACTAAAGGAGCAGTAGAAAATGTTCCAACTACATTTGACACAATGGCATATGAGGTAACATAATAATAATGTCAAATATTCCTTGGATTAACAAACCGAAAATAGATGAATTAGCTCCAACTGATGTTTTAATGCGCAGAACTCCAAGTAGGTCAGTAAAAAATCAAGAGATACCAATTACTGGTTTGGGGTCATTACTTGCAGAATATGGAATGCACACAGGAGTCAGAACAGGATTAGAACTATCAATTAACGGTGGAGATAACACAAAGTTTGATGTTGCAGCAGGGATGGGAATATTTGTTGATTATGACCCAGACCCATCAGATACAAATGTAACTAGAATAACACGACCATCACCAACTATATCAATAGATGATCCTTTTGTAAACACTGACACCTTTACATATGTATTTTTAAGTTTGGCAGGTGGAGGAATAGGTATTATTATTACCAGAGTGGAGCCACCATCAACACTTGATGATTTGAGTAATCTAGTATTTCTAGGACAGCTACGACATTTTGGAGGTATAATTGTTACAGTTGATAACAATGCAATAATGGCTCATGGCTCATCAACAAGTCACATAGCAGAACTTGTGTTTAATGGCGGTATAAGATTAAGTGGTGGCGAAATTTCCCCTAATGGTGCAAATCTACAAGTAAACATTGACCCAGGCATATATGAACAATTTGGACGAGGGCACATATTAAATCAAAATAATCCTAATGAGTTTGAAACATTAGCACTGACACCAATACCAGTAGGACTTTTCTTCAAGGCTTACGTGGATGGTACAGGTGAGCTAATAGTTGACCCCTCAACTAACACACTAGACCCATCCATGTTTAATGAGGACGGGTTAGGTACACTTCAATCAATTTCACCATCAAACAGATTTACGAGACTTCGAATTCGTCTAGCAGGAGGAACTAATACAGAAAGAACTAATGCAGTAGTATTTTATTATGGTACAGAAAGTTTCGTAGCATCAGATGTAGCACTAAATTCACCAGAGCCAACATTTGTGGAGCATCCTGACACAATTCAAATATCACCAGTTGCAGACATTGCAATTAGAGGAGACGTTATAGATTTCACAGCAGCCATCATAGCTGGGACTGCAGTGATAAAATTCGTTTCTAGGAGAGTATAAAATTATGAGTAGTGAAAATATTCCTTGGTCATCTAAACCAAAAATAAACGGATTATCTTTAACTGATTTATTACAGCGTAGAACTCCAAGTAGAACAGTAAAGAACCAAGAGATATCAATTGAGGATGTTCTTGCATTTGTTACATCTTTTGGTTCCCATACGGGTGCAATAAAAGACATGCAAAAATCCATAAACGGAGGAGATGCCACAAGATTTGATATTGCTTCTGGCACTGCAATTAAGATAGACAAAAGTAATCCAACTAACATATTATACACACTAGTAGAGTTTCCTGGATTAACTGGACAGCTTGATACAAACTTGACTAATTCTTTCTCTCATTTGTATATGGACCCTGATACCCAGATAGTAACAACTGAACTTTTACCTCCTGACCTTGCAGATATACATGACAGAATATATCTCGGAGTACTATTACATACTGGTGGTGTTATTACTGCTATAGTTGATAGTCCAATTTTTGCATATGGCTCATCTACAGCTGAAATAACTGAGATGGTTCTTGGTGGAGGAATAACTATTTTTGGTGGTAATATTACTGCAAATGGAGCAAACCTAAAACTAGACTTGGCTCTTGGAGTAGATCAACAGTTTGGTAGGGGAAGGCAGTTTGACCCAAATAGTCCAGACTCTATAGAAACAGCAGCCCAAACACCAGTTCCAGTAGGCAATTTTATAAAAACATATGAGGATGCTGGCGGGAACTTGGTAATTGATGCCAGTACAAATGATGTAGACCCAACTATGTTTAATGAAGATAACTTGGGTACCTTAGAAACAGTTTCAAATAATCAATTTACAGTATTTTCAACATTTTATGCCGTATTGCCCGGAGGACTTAGTCGTACAATATTATACTATGATACTGAAGAATTTTCAGATATAAACATCGCACTATCTGAAATAGATTCAAGATTTAAGGAACATGTAGATACAATAAGATTATCCCCACGTGCCAATATCGCAGTACGAAATAATGTAGTTGATTTGACAGCAGGTTTGGCTTCTGGTCTTGTAAAAATTGAACGAAAATTGAGAAGGGTATGACACATAAAAATTTTAATATATTAATTGATAGGAGTATTACATAGTATCATGTCTGACCAACCAACTATTACACAAGTAAAAGATATGGAAAAGCGTATTGGAGTAAAACAAGCAGGTGATTTAGAGCAGACAATAAAAGACCTTAGAGATACAGTTAGGTTACAGCCAAAAAGTTCACAGAAATATCTAAAAATGACACCAGAGGACTATGAGCGATTTGGAGTGGAGCCCTCAGAGAATTTATGATGATGATGATAATTATAATAAATGATAATAGTATATTGGAGAAATTAAAGTAATGTCTTCTGATAGTAACGATAATGATAAACTAACTGAACAACAAGTAAAGGACATTCTAATACGTTTAGGGATATTACTTCCAACTGAACAGCAAGTTCAAGATGCAATAAATCGTATGAATAAAACAATAGTAACTGAACAACAAATCAATGACATGAAAGAGAGCGATGGCAAAGTAGTGCCAACTGAACAACAAATCAATGACATGCAAAGACGTATGGGAGTAATACCATCTGGTAATTTTGATGAAACCAAAAAAGGTTTAGATGAAACAATACGATTTCGACCTAAAATAATTCAAAAACTTTTAGGAATGACATCAGATGACTATAATCTGTTTGGGTTAGAGCCATCCGAGAATTTATAAAAAGATGAGTGACCAATCTCATCCAAAATAGCTAGCTCAAGGTAGGGTCCACTACCGCATCTTTTATGTAGAAGAATATCATATTAAAGTTTGATATTTTTTATTCCTACAACTTTCAGAAATAAACATTATTATAATAGTATTATAATTAAGTTATTATGAATCCGTTTGAAAAAACAATAATTTTTGAAAAACTAAAAGAGAATTATTTCTATGCTGTAAAGTCAGGTACAGAATATCTTAAAGTTGATAGTCCAAAAAAAGGTGATAATGTATATGAAATTCCTATAGTATCTGGTGGTTCTGAAAATAACACAGAATCTCCAAAAAAACCTCTACTTCTTCAAATTCCAATACCCTTATGTGAAAAACATCAACATGATGGTACACCTTTTGGTGTTCAAACATGTAAAAATTGGAATTATATAGCAATTCCTACATTATTAGGTTCTCTATCTTGTAGAGAATGCTTAAATGAATTGTATTTGCCTGAACCTTTCCTCCGTAATGCAAACCTCATTGATGCAAACCTCCGTAATGCAAACCTCAGTGGTGCAAACCTCATTGATGCAAACCTCATTGGTGCAGACCTCATTGGTGCAAACCTCAGTGGTGCAAACCTCATTGATGCAGACCTCAGTGGTGCAAACCTCATTGGTGCAAACCTCATTGGTGCAAACCTCATTGATGCAGACCTCAGTGGTGCAAACCTCATTGATGCAAACCTCATTGGTGCAAACCTCATTGGTGCAAACCTCATTGATGCAGACCTCCGTAATGCAGACCTCCGTAATGCAAACCTCAGTGGTGCAAACCTCATTGGTGCAAACCTCAGTGGTGCAAACCTCATTGATGCAAACCTCAGTGGTGCAAACCTCATTGATGCAGACCTCAGTAATGCAAACCTCCGTAATGCAAAATACAATTCAATTACTCTTAAACATATTAATGAATTATGGAAAAAACAACTAATACAATCAGGTGTAAATATTGACTAGGTTAGAATATTTACCATGTTGTAAAAGAAAACAAAATACAGATAAACAAAAAGGGTCAATAATTTTCTGTAGTAATTGTCATGAACCACATATTATAACTTCAGAAAATGAGGACGTTAAGAAATGAATAAAAATAATAATCAAAGTACCTATCCTCAGATAGTGTGTGAAGGAATATCAATATATTATATCTTGAAATGCCGTATTCATGGTGGAATTATTTACTCTATTACCTCAGATGATGACATTTGTGGAAGTTGTGCTCAGAAAAAGGAATTAGAATAATAGTGCAGTACTGCGTAAGGAACGAACAACCAACTTTTTACGCTTAGAATATCAACCGTAGGCTTGACAGAACCAATTTTAAATAAAATATTAAATGATGTATTATTAGAAAACCACACATTCAAAGAAGATGCTAGGTTGTATTCGGCACTTAAACACATAATTCAATTGAATCTTATGATTCCTCACAATCTAACCTCAAAACCTAATGATGATGAATATTCAATAGATTATCAATCCAGACTAAAAGTAGCACAAATGATAGAATCTGAATTTAAAAAATTAACAGGTAAGACATTAGAGAAATACAGTCACATGAAGCAGTAGAGAAATGATATGGAAATCGTGACTGTCTATTTGTTAGAGAAAATCTTTCTTTCCTCAACTATAATATTAAATTCAGTAAATACTTGTTGTGGTGTTAAGGGCTTTACTTCTAAGCCTAGTTTCTCAATAACTTGAAACTCGTCAATAATAATATGATTCAACTTTGCAGTAGTGTAATGCTCATTTCTTAGTTTATCTTTATGGGCCACATTTGTATTGGTGTGATGAATTAATCCATCAATCTCCAAAACCCATCTTTTATTGGTATAAAACACGATATCTGGACAATGAATAATATGGTTGGCGTACTCTTCTTTTGTTATCCAGTCTGTAACCTTGACTAGTTGATATGTTTGAGTATCAAACAATAAGATAGGTTCTCGATTCACTTTCACACCATATTTTTTTCTAATTAGGCTGGCCAATTTTATCAGTTTAGTTAGGTCAGGCTGTTCATCTCTCATTTTCTGAGCAATAAATTGGTTGTACTTGTTGGTCACTGTGTCTGTTGTGTGTAGTCCAATTTGAGCTTTTATACTAATTTGGCAAGGGGTGGATGGAGGTGAAAAAACGGAAAAGAAACCAATAGACTACTTACCTGAACCAGATAGAACAGAAATCATACACTTGAAAAAAGGTATTGAAGAACTTCAATTTAGGATAAAAAGTCGTTTGGATGTTTGTGAAAGAGAACCACTTCGCAACATAACTACAGATGACTATACAAAACTTCTCAGAATAATGCAAGAATTAACTGCATTATCGGCGAATGTTTTGATTCAGGTAGTATTGGCAGAAGCACATTTCTTCAAAGATAAAGAGTCATCATAATCCGACTCTTAGACTTCTGGTTTCTGCCAACTCAACTAGAGATGTGCCTTTGTAATTTTTATCTCCAATAAGAGGCATATCCGACTCTCTATTTTTTTTATTCATATTGTTTAATGTGGAATTACAGATAAAAGTTTGTCTAAAATCCGACTCTTAGACTTCTTCTAGCATTTAATTCTGACAATCGGCCTCTCACAGAGGAATGTTTACATCTCAAAAAAATTCTAATTTCATCTTCATTAAGTTTACATCTAAAATGAAGAATCTCCACCATTTCACTCTGAGTCTTATCCCACTTCTTCAGGTATTCCCAACCCTTTCCAGTCCAATTATCATGGGTTGATATGAATTGAGGTAATGGAACACTGGTTCTTGAATATATAATGGACTGTTCACTGGTTTGTAATGTATTATTTAATAGAGTAATCACTGGTGGTTCTTCAAATTCGATACATCTACACTCTAATTTTCCATAGCAAATATTATCTCTATGGCTAAATGACTTGCAACCACATTTAGCACAGTTAGGAATATCACTAATACTCATTGGAATCCCTTGTCATGACATTCACAGGTGCAATTAGAATCATCTTGATTACAACAACGTGTGTTGTCTGTTGTATCTAAATATTTACACATTATGATTCAGCTTCCTTGTTAATGATTCAAAAACTTCATCAATGTAACTAATTGCTGTAAGTTTTGAAACCCCAATTTGAACACACCTGGATTTCAAATGTGTTATTATTTCATTTCTATTCTTACCTTTTTTCAAATCTCGTATAGTGATACCCCTTAATTCAAGAATTCTGGTGTGTCTAATCATTTTACTTGTCACTTGAAATCACTATTTCTGGGGTACTAGTTTGTTCCAAAGTTTTTTGAGGTAAAATGTATGCTTCATTAACTACACACCACATTTTTTTTACTTTGTCATATTTTACCCAATCAGGAAATTTAAATTCCAAATATTTCTTCAATGCATAATAACTACTTTCACTAATATCCATCTCATCCATCAAATCTATAGGGTGTATCTCACCATTCAGAGATTTTCTAATAATCATGATTGCCTTTTGTCCGTTTCTCAATCTGCCTGTCTTACCCATATCATTCACCTACATAACTTTTCATGAATTTGATAATCTCTTTTTTTATAGATGTGTCATCTAAAACACATTTGGCTTTGAATTTTTTTAATAATGATGGTTTTACATCAACTCCTAACATGATTATAATATATTAAGTATATTATTAAAGTATTTAGTATAATAAAACAACGTTTTAAATTTTTAGTCTAATTTTTTTATGACCCCAGTGTTTCTTAACCAGTCACAACTAAAACTTTTTTTTTACTTTTTTTTTACAATTACTTTCTTAAATTTTTTTTTTTTAAAAATAATAAAATAATAATTATATTCAATCTAAATTATTTTGTAAAAAAAAAGTAAAAAAAAAGTAACTTAGGCTTGGATTTACAATTTGTATGTAGAACTCACTGTATCATGATTCATTTTGTTTCTCTAATTTCTCAAATTCACTAATCATCTTAGTATGTTCTCGTAAAAATTTTATTCTCAGGCTAGAATCAATCCCACTAAGATATTGAGGATTAGTTCTAGTTAGAGCAATAACAAAAGAAATACCCAACTCTAATGGCTTTACACCCTTATCCATCATTCTATCAACACATTCTTTGGAAGATTTGCCAAGTTGGAGAGCACCTTGTATTATGAATATAGTTCTATGCATAATCTCATATCGGCCACCATCTCCCAAATCATACAGAACTTTGATTTGCTCAATTATTGGGTCTTTAATTATTGATAACAAGTTCTTCCCTCGATATTACTTCCATCTCACCTGTCCTATCGGTGTACTGAGTTTTATGAATTATTAATAATTTATCTCCTTCAAAAAACATTTCAACATGTTCCAAATCTGCACCATCCATTACTAGAATTCTATCAGATTTAGTTCTAAAGTTCTTATCTGGTTTGGCTTCTATCATGTACCCACAGGCCTCACCACACTTGAATAATCTAATGAAATTTTCTTTGTAATTTTCAGTGCTTTCATATTCAGCTTCACCAAAGAGCCAAGTTCTAGTCATCTTGAATAATCTCTCCAGAAGTAAAACCATCTTTAATTAATTGTGCAATGTGTTCCAAATCTATATCATTGGGTTCTATCGTAGTGTCTAAACTCCACCATCCACCAGTCATTTTACTTTCCTCACATTATCCATGTAATTTTCCATACTTACTGGAATGCTATTATTTTCTAAATATTGACATACTCGGCCTAGATGTTCTGCATCTTTTTTCATATCTTTTTGCCAACCTTTACTACACCAAAAATCATGGTCATAATGCTCAACTCTAATTCCTTTCCAAAATACTGACCTATCACCATTCGTTCCTCTCGTTAAATTCTCAACACCACAAAAAGCAGGCAATTCATAACCATTTTCACATTTGTATTTTAATTGAATCAAAACAACTTCTCCCCTTGGAGAAAGAAAACCATTGACAGCACCTTCTACTAATTGTAAATCATTACTAGAGAGACTGTCACCGTCATTGGTTAATTGGAGTATATTGCAGGCAATATTGGAAATAGAATCTGTGTCCATCATCTAAACCTCTGTATTCTGTGTTTAGCAAGTTCTTTGTAGACCTTTAAAACATATTTGTCTCCATACGCATTACCAAGAATCTTTTCAGAATTTTTCTCAATATCTGCCACAGTCTTTGTTTGTATTAGCATTTCAGAAATCATCTCTTTTTGGTTTTCAGTAAGAGTCGGATTTGTCTCAATTTTTTCATTGTTCATTGTTCATTAGAATAGACAAGACCCCTTTAATATACTTTTAATATTTTTAATATTTAATATATGATTTATATACAAGAGGGTTCAAGAGAATGATATAATGGACTATGAATCCCAATCTGATGATGATGAAATTGCAAGTCTCAGAGTGACAAAAAGAACCCGAAGAAAATTAGGTATGTTAACTAATGGAAATCAGTCCTTAGATGAAGGGTTAGAAGCGATACTGGACAAGGAATTAGGTACTGTTACCTTCTAGGCGGTTATTATCTCTGTTACCCACCTTTATATATTTAATATTAATTATATTAAAAATATATTAATAAGGTCTTTCTATTCTCTAATAGAAATGAGTCAAAGAATAACAATCGTGTTAAATGATAAAATTGTCAAAGCATTAAGAAATCATCAAGCAGATGAAATAGCTAAATCACCAAAATCTGTTAGTTTCTCAAGCATTGTCAACAAATATTTGGCAAAAGGTCTAGGAGTAAAATTAGAGAAATGACCGATTTTTTTTCTATATCGGATGCAAGACAGGCTATGAAAGGAAGTTTTGTTGGAACTGTTACTAATATTGGAGATTTAAAATCAGGCACTAATGCTAAAGGAGACTGGACTATGAAAATAATTACTATATCTGATGGCTCAGGCCGAGAAGATATGGCAGTATTCAATGATGAAATTAAACTATTCAAACTAAATTGCAAATATGAGATTACAACTCCTTGGTGGAAAGAAAAGGATGGAAAATTGTCTCTTACACTAGGCCAATATGCCAAAGTTAAGATGGTGAGTGAAGATTCCCCTCCAGAGACAACAATTCCAATAGATGATGAATCTCAAGAACGTATTAATAAAATTAACAAAAAAGTAGACTCTTTACCTGAAATAGATGAAATACTTGCTAAAGAAGCAGATTTCATGTCATTAACCATGTATCAAATTAAACAACGTATTGACAAAAACATTAGACAATTTGAAGACTCACCAAACCAAGGAATGATTTGGGAGATGACTAAAATAATTTATGAAAAACATTCCGAAGCAGCCTTCAAAAAGGTAAGATTTCAACTATGACTCTATTACTCTGTAACAGATGTGGCAATGATACTCACACTGAAAATTTAGAAAATAAAAATTGCTCAATCAAATCATGTCCTGGAATCTTTAGGAGATGCCCAATAGTATGATTGACTTTATTTTGAACGACTCTTATACTATTGTGATATTATCGTGCATTATTGGTATTCTCCTCCTTGTTCCTTGGCGGAGACAAAATAAACATAGATTTGTCAAGTGTTTCAAATGCAAAAAATACATAGGGCTATTCAATTCAAACTATTATTTGATTCGTAAGCCTAAAAGCAATTTATTTTTTTATATTAACTGTTTTAGTAGAGAATCTCTTGATTAAACTAACTTTACAACAAGCAAAGGAACGATTCATCCAATTTGGAACATGCAACCATGACAAAAAATTCTACAAAACCTTTGTTCCTTACAAATGCAATGTTAAACTTGTTGAATGTGGTGTCTGTGGTGAAAGAATTTCAAAGGTGTATCTAAATTGCTAAAACTTTTAATATTAAATATATTTTTTATATTACATGAACAAAAAAATATTCAGACAGGAGGTATCTAAATTGACTCTAATACAAAGAAAACGAGTGCTAAAAATCTACAAAGAGAGGTTACGAAAATGACAGTAGTAAAATCTTGTATTCCTTGCCAACACAATAACGGTGTTATGATTCCTCAAACAGATATTGATGGTAATTACATCAAACCTGAATTTATGATATGTTCAGATTGCAGATTCGTGGGGAAACAAAAATGAAAGAATGTAATCCTAGTCTTAACCAACTTAGAAAGTATTTTCTAAGTATTGGAGATTATGGTGGTGCTGGTCAGGTAGATGACATACTTGAAAATTATGAATTTTGTAAAAGGGTGTGTGTAAAATGACCGAATTGAATAACGGTATTTTGGAAATGAATCCTTGCATTGATTGTTTGACAATTTGTTGTATTTTTGGATGTATATGTAAATGTCATAGAAACAGATTATCGAATTTATTTGACGGTAAATCTAAGAGTTCAGAAATTAGAGCAAGGGCAAAAGTGATTGGGATGGAGTTAGCAGAAAATGAGTAATGAAATCCGTTTAACAAAAGAATACCTTGATTCTATGGTCGAAGGTAATAATATGACATCGGGGGTAGGATTAGAACAACTCAAAAAACAAATCCTAAACAATCAGGCAATAGTAGAGAAAGTAAAAGAAGTTGTAGGTGATATGAATCCACAGATAGAAATACTTGAGGTAAAAGACATTAGGGAAATTCTCAATACTACGTTCCATTCAGGAGAACAATCGAATTGAATAACGGTATTTCACAAGAACAATGGGGTGAAGCCCACAGAATAATTGACCAATGTAAAAAAGAAACAGCCATTAAAAAATCAAAACAGATGCAGAATTTTATTAAAGAACGTGATAGAACCTTTTGGAAACAAAAGACAGATTATCATACATCATATTTCCACATATCAATAGATAAAGTAAATTCGTATTATGCTACAGTATTCACTTTTGAAGTCCATACTAATGGTATACATGAAATTAAAACTAACACGTTCAGTGAAAATGACTTGGATTCATTCCTAGAAGGGGTTTCAGAGTCATCTATCAATCGTAAAAGAGATAGAGAGATGTGTGATTGTGAGTGTGAATGTTCATGTTATGAGGAAGAAGAATTACCTAAAATCAACATCAAAAGCATTACAGAAAAAGAATTTAAGAAATCAGTTCAAGAAAAGATACTTGATACTTACTCTATTGGATTGACTTTCAAGGAGAATACCGAACATTCAAGGAGACAAACGAAATGAATACATTTCAACAAGAATTAAAAGAAATGACTGAACGAATCAAATTCAAATACAAATGGAATAATGTAGAGATTCATTATGAAAGTAACCCTGAATATTTTTACATTGAAACAGGTGTGAAAAAATGTAATTGTGGTGTACTTACAAAAGGGGAGAATGTTAGTTGACTAATACATATGCAGATAATGATTCAATGGAAGCTAAAGTCTATGAAGAAATCAGATGTTTAAGATGTGTTCTTGAAAGAGTCCTTAGAGTAATGGATGAGGGATTGTTTGTAGATTATCAAATGGAGAAATTTGGTAAAGGGTACGTTACAAAACGAGGTAAGGGGAATTGACCTTTTTACAACTCACAGTTAGTGATATGACATTCAAAAAGGAATGGTTGTTTATCTCAGATACATTATTGAAAAAGACACTTTCAAACATTGGT
>SDBT01014809.1_pt1 | contig 12411 bp, 10 predicted proteins | sample 2277101 | NCBI WGS metagenome assembly SDBT01 (sample SAMN10404973, study PRJNA504765) | marine sediment metagenome | isolation source: marine sediment core GS10_PC15, 103 cmbsf | place: Arctic Ocean: Southern Knipovich Ridge | collected 2010
CGACTTCAAAAACGAAAAGCTCCTAGAGGACCACTTCAAGCCAAAGCTGGACGGCGACGAAATAATGAAGCTCACTGGTCTCAAGCCTGGTCCACATATCCAAGACATGCTAAATGCTCTCCGTGAGGCTCAGATAGAGGGTGAGGTGACAAACAAAAAGGAGGCGAAAGAATTTATCAAAAGATCACACCGAAGTGGCTAAAATGACGTTGTAATCAAGATTATTCTTGCTTTTCTTCTTCATCATTCCCTCTATCGTTTGCAGCATCAACTACGATCTGTGCGGCTTCAGATAAGATGATAGCGCGCCTGGTTGCTGAAGAAATAATACCTCTAAGTTGAGTGGGAACTACCGTCCTAAGTGTTTGTGAAACAAAAATTTTATCACAGACCCGATAAACAGTCTTACCCGGCTCCTCACTGATAAACTCAATATTGTTTGGATCGCTTACATCACAGTGCTTTTTGGGTATCTCTGATTGAGGTGTCTGGCCACCGCAGCTTAAAGCACCTGCGATTGCAAAAGGGGCTACTGTCTGGGCAACTTTATTAAGTTTCATAGAGTTAAAATTTTACTAATTGGAGCAAAGTATACTACTATGTCCGAGTGTGTCAATGTCTTTGTAAGAAATCTTACATATTAGATTCCAGAATTAATAATCATCAAAAATTATGTTAATCTTAAATTCGCAATTCAAGCTTTTTACCTATGTCCGAGTCCAAGTTCGTCAATCTTCACGTACACACCTTCTATTCCATTCTGGATGGCCTTTCTAAACCGGAAGAATACGTGAAAAAGGCTAAGGAACAGGGAATGTCAGCTATCGCGATTACCGATCATGGCACCATGCACGGAGCCATCGAGTTTTTCAAGGCCTGCAAAAAGCACAACATGAAGCCCATTATTGGCTGCGAGTTTTATGTGGCTTTCAACAAGCTCACCGACAAGCGCCACCAAATCGATAACAAGCGCACTCACGTCGTCCTTTTGGCCGAAACGCAGGAAGGCTACGAGAACCTTTTAGCCATGGCCACAGTGGCAAGTCTGGAAGGTTATTACTATAAGCCTCGCATTGATTGGGATCTTATGGAAAAGCATTCCAAAGGACTGATTGCCCTTTCTGGCTGTAGCCAGGGAGACGTTCCTCAAGCCATTCTCAACAGCGATACCGGCAGAGCCAAAGAAATGGTCGAACGTTTTCAGTCAGTTTTCGGAAAAAGGAACTTCTACCTAGAACTAATGCACCATCCAGCCCTAACTCAGCAGAAAACAATCAACGATGGGCTGATCAAGTTAGCTAAAGAACTAGATGTCCCAGTTGTAGCAACAGTAGATGTCCATTACATAGTCCCCGAAGACAACGTGGCGCAAGACATCATGACCTGCATCGGCTCTGCTCGCAACATAGACGACCCGGGACGCTTTAGCATGATGAATGCCGATTACTCCATGCATGATCCGGAAAAAGTCATCGAGTACTTCAAAGACACACCCGAAGCCATCGAAAACACCCTCAAAATTGCTGACAGATGTAACCTTAAATTTGATTTTGAGACCTACCGTATTCCGACTTTTCCCACTCCCGAGGGCAAGTCTGATTTGGAATATATGAAAGAACTTTGTTACCAGGGACTCATCACAAAATATAAGCTTGCCGAAAAAGGATGCAAGTCCAAAAAAGATGTCGAGGAATCCAAGGAAGAGAACATCAAAGCTCTCAAAGATAGGCTCGAATACGAACTCAAAATTATCGCGGACATGGACTTTATCGGGTACTTTCTGATCGTTTGGGATTTTGTGAAATGGGCCAAAGACCACGAAATCATTGTGGGGCCGGGTCGTGGTTCAGCAGCAGGCGCGTTGGTTTCTTACTGCCTCGATATCACCACCATCGACCCGCTCAAATACAACCTGCTCTTCGAACGCTTCCTCAATCCTGCTCGTATCAGCATGCCGGATATCGACCTCGATTTTGCTGATAACCGACGCGACGAAGTCATCGAATACGTAACTCAAAAGTATGGGCGCGACCGTGTGGCCCAAATCTGCACCTTCGGAACCCTGGCTGCCAGAGCGGCAATCAAAGATGTCGGAAGAACTATGGGCATTCCATTCGTGAAGATGAACGAGTTCGTCAAACTCATTCCCGAGCGACCGGGGACCACCCTCAATGATGCTTTGGAACAGTCTTCCGAAATGCGCGACACCATAAAAAAAGATGATCAGTTCAGCGAAGTCATGGAAAGTGCTCTCAAACTCGAAGGAGCCGTTCGTCACATATCGGTGCATGCTTGCGCGGTGGTCATTGCAGATGAACCACTAACAAAATACACCGCCCTCATGCATCCGCCCAAAGATGATCAGGGCCTTATTACTCAGTATTCTGCTAAGCCACTAGAGGCTCTGGGACTGCTTAAAATGGACTTCCTCGGCCTGAAGAACCTGACCATCCTCCAGACCACCCTCAAAATAATTGAACGCACAAAGGGGGATGTAATCAATCTCGAAAAAATCCCCATCAATGATAAAAAAGCTTATGCGTTGATGGCCAGAGGAGAAACAACAGGGGTATTTCAGCTGGAATCCGCCGGTATGAAGCGTTACCTCAAAGAACTTCGGCCAACCGAATTTGAGGATATCATCGCTATGGTATCACTCTATCGTCCAGGTCCTATGGAATGGATTCCTGATTACATTGCGGGTAGGCATGGTCGCAAAAAGACCACCTACGCCCATCCATCCCTCGAACCCATCCTCAAAACTACATACGGAATCGCGATCTACCAGGAACAAATATTGCAGATTGCACAAATTTTTGGAGGCTTTAGTTTGGGAGAAGCGGATCTACTTAGGCGGGCTATTGGTAAAAAAATCGCCTCTGAACTAGAAGCTCAGCGAGACAAATTCATCGAGGGAGCCATTCAGAAAGGCCACGCCAAAAACCTGGCCATTGAGATTTTTGAAAAAGTTATCGAGCCCTTTGCTGAATATGGTTTCAACAAATCTCACGCCGCTTGTTATGCCATGATTGCCTATCAAACGGCTTATCTAAAGGCGCGCTACCCCACCGAATTCATGACAGCTCTCATGTCCGCGGATTCCGATAACACCGACCGCATCGTCATCGAAATCGGGGAATGCGAACAGATGGGTATTCGGGTACTTCCTCCCGATGTGAATGAATCCCGTTCTAATTTTACGGTAGTAGAGGACGGCAAAATCCGTTTCGGGCTTTCCGCCATCAAGGGGCTGGGTGCAGGCTCAGTGCGCAAAATCATTGACTCCCGCGAAGCTGAAGGAAGACCTTTTGATAGTCTCGAGGATTTTGCAAAGCGCGCGCCTTCTAAAATCCTGAACAAAAAAACCATTGAAGCCTTGGCCTTTAGCGGTGCCATGGATATCTTTGGTGAGCGCCGTCAGATTGGACTAAGTGTGGAAGCAATTGCCGACTTTGCCAAGACTGCCGATGGCAGTGCCGTTGTTGGGCAAGCTGGTCTATTTGACTCGATGGGGGATGATGCACCCGCTGACCATCTTAGACTCGAAGAACTGGAGCCAGCAACCGATAGTCAAAAATTGGCTTGGGAAAAGGAATATCTAGGTCTTTATGTTTCCTCTCATCCTCTCGTTGGTCTGTCTAAATTCTTTCAGCGAAAAGTCATTCCATTTGAAAAATTGCACACAAAAACCGTTGGAAGTCCTATTCGCGTGGCTGGTATGATTACAGGTTTTCGTAAAATCACCACCAAAAAAGGTGATATGATGGCGATCATCCAACTCGAAGACACTACAGGAAAGGGGGAGGTGGTTGCCTTTCCGAAATCTTACGGAAAACTAGTCAATGAGCTCATTGAGGGACGGATTTTAATCGTTCATGGCAAGCTCGAAAAACGCATGGGAGACATGCAGGTGGTTGTCGACAGAGTTGAGGGCATGACTCTTGAAGAACTGCAAGCAGAAGCCAAAAAAGAGGGATTATGGACAGATGGAGAAAAGGTAAGTCGTCCGTCCAGACAAGATGTCGAAGATGAAGAGATAGCCGAAGTGGAAGAGGTGATGGATGTTGAAGATAGTGAAGTGACCAATCTGGAAAATTCATCCCTTTTTACAAACTCCAAAGCCCATCAAATTATTCTTCCGCGCGACATGGATAAGGAGTTTTACACTGCCCTAAAAACTCTCCTTGAAAAACACCCCGGCAAAGATGACCTGGAGCTGGTAATCAGAGATAAAGTCCTGCCTTTGCCTATGAAAGTGACTTGGAGCGAAAAGCTTCAGGCAGAAGTAAACGAAATGATTGATAAATAATCAAGAATCTAGTTCTGACAAAAATTGTTCCCCAAAACTTTTCCAGATTCTAAACAAGGTACGACCTTTTTCTGAAGGTCTAAAGAAGGCACATCTTGACTGTTTTCGCATGGTCACTAATCCTTTGCATCGTAGTCTATCCAAGAACACAGAGACTGAAGTTGGATTACAGCCTTCAATAATATCACCATCGACTGTCAATTTTCGCATTATTCTTACTATCGACAACTCACCATCTTCAGATAAAAAATCCAGTATCACGGCTTCAGCTCTCGTGAAAGGGGGGAAATTGTCATAGATACGAAGTATTTTTTTGACACTTTCTCTAGTATCGGTAGGTCGTTCAGGCGACTCTACTTCCACGTCATCACTCGATTTTGTTTCCTTATTAGTCATAAATTAAAATGAGGTGTTTAAGTATGGCACTTTTTTATGAAAAATCAAAAAAACTCTCCTGAAGCGAAAAACTAGAAACTAAAATTAACGAAACGATTGACAAATAAATAATTAGTTGTACAATACATAAGTAAGATTAACCTCACCTAGGAGATTTTCATGGACTCCAGTCTCATGTGGGTTGCGTTGGGTCTCGTATTGCTCGTTGTGGGCGTCAAGCTCGCAGGGAAGATGGCCAAGGTCGCTCTGTTCCTCGGAGTAGTGGCGGCATTGATCTTCTGGTTTCACGAGGACCTAGCGTTGTTGTACACCACGTACGCTCCTTACCTTGCCGGCTCCCTCTAGGGGCCGGCCCTTTTAATTAGCGATGGAATTTTTCGTGTACTTCCCGCAGTTTTTTATTCGTCAAATGCGTATAAATCTGAGTTGTGGTAATACTGGCATGACCCAACATATCCTGCACAGAACGAATATCGGCACCATTTATCAGAAGCTCAGTAGCAAAAGAATGACGTAAAACATGAGGCGTCACCTTCTTTACAATACCCGCTTCATAAGCCGTTCGACGCACCATCTCCTGAATCGTATATTCCGTCAGCCGGCGATGTTCCCCTTTCATTGTCACCGCTCCATCTTTCTTTTTGCGAGCCCGACGATGGTTCAAAAATAGTGGTTCGTACCCGTCATCCCGCATCTCCAAATACTCGATAATCCAATCCTTGGCGCGTTCAGATAAAAAGACAATTCTCATTTTCTGCCCCTTTCCCCGCACCTGAAATTCCCCCCGTTCCAAATTTATTTGATCACGATTAAGACTCGTAAGCTCACTAATACGCAGGCCAGTCGAATACAAAAACTCCATAATAGCCCGATTCCGCATACCAACGATGGTACTGATATCCACTGCTTCAAATAGCCGTTCCAGCTCATCACGAGTCAGATATTCCACCGTACGATCAGGAATCTTACTCAGCTCAATTTTCTCCGGCTCAAGGGTTTTCCAGTCCTGCTTAGTGCAATATTTCAGAAAAGCTCGCAGGGCGATAACATGATAATTCTGAGTCTTAATCGAAAGCGGTTCATGTGGACGAAACTCAAAACGATTCAAAAAAAGCCGGTATCTTTTTACCAGCCCCAAGCTAATTTTTTCAATTTCAATATCTTTAGAGAACTCCAAAAAACGTCCTAAATAATGCTGATAATTCACCAGCGTCCGTCTGGACTGATTTTTTTCAATTTCGCAGTGTTCCAAAAACTGCCTGATGGCATCACTTAATTTCATGCCAATATTGTACGGGATATACCCCAAAACGTAAATAAACGCACGGAATGTGTTAATTTGCGTTGAAGTCTCGGTTAAGAAACCAGGTAAACAACATAAGAACCCCCGGTTTTTTCTCTTTTAAACGCCAGAATCTTACCGGTACGGCTGAATTCCGCCAGCTTCTTTTCTGTGAGTTCTGGCAGAACAGATTTAAAATGCTTGGAATGAAGTCCTTTTCCCGTCACAATTCGCACCGTCCGAACATGATGAATAATAGATCGATCAAGAAAATTCCCAAGTTCAAACATCGCTTCAGAGCTAGTATGTCCATGCAGGTCTAGCTCTCGTTGTGGGGCAGGATAGTCTTTAACTGTCTCTCCAACATCTTCAATAGCCTCCTCGCCAGCCTCCTTCTCACGGGCAGCCGCTTCAACATCCGACTTAGAAGCATAAAGTTCCATTAGCTCATCCTGATCATCGTTGAAGATCATGATTTTCCGTATTTAAAATAAATCATATAGGCCTTCTTTTCACCTTCAGGGGAGAGTTCAAAACCTCTGATTTTCCCCTTTGTTTGAAGCTCGTTTAAAGTACGTACTGCGGCGCTTTCTCTCTCAGGGTCCTCATCTAAAACAATTCGCCCTTTAAACACAAATTCTCTCGCCCAAATATCCACTTGTTCCTCCAATCTATGTGGTAAATTGTTAATCGGAGTTTTATCAAGCTTCTCGGTTCGAGCTGTAAAACCAGAATACTCATTAGCATAACTAAGCGTTGAATCAACGGCTTGTCTGACACCCTTAATCTTTCTGACACCGGTCACCTCTTCGGTAGACTCAGAAAAATCATCAGTGATCTTAGGATGGCGATCAGAGTCAGGTTTTGCTTGTTTGGCTTGTGGATCCATAATGTGTTTATTTATATTTTGTACACTGATTATAACATAATAAATTTCTCAAGTAAATATTTGTGACACTGTTTTATTGCCACTCCACGGTGAGAAATCTCGTTTTTTTCCTCCTTGCTCATGGCAGAATAGACCTTGTCTTTTCCCTCTGGTAAAAAGACCGACGACAGTGGGATTCCAGTTTCTATTTCTGTCTTGGGACTGTCCAGAATCTGTCCAACACATTCACCTCTAAATGTCAGTGTTTCAGCTCCGGTATGAGCGAAAGCGATGCATGCGACAAACTCAGCACGTCGGTTTTCTTCGCCGGTCATTCTATCCAAAAAATGCGCCAGCCATTCTTCATCACTAGCCTCCGCACCCGCACCCCATCGGCGAGTTTTTACGCCCAATTCACCGTTCAGCGCGTCCACATGAATACCGGAATCATCGGCAATAGCGGGCAGACCAGTCAGACGACTAAAAAACTCCGCTTTAATAATTGCGTTGGCTTCAAAGCTGTCTCCACTCTCCTCAACATCTTCCTCAATCTTCTCATCATTCAATGAAACGAACTTAAACGGCAGGTCCTCAAGTACCTCCATCAGCTCTTTATATTTGCCGAAGTTGTGTGTTGCAATCAGTATTTTTTGCATACTATTTCAGTAATTTCATCAATTCTTTCGGTGTAAGCTTCACAATTTCGTGCTTTCCAAGTCCTCTAGATAAAATAAAGCTCACCTGTTCACCCTCCATTTTTTTATCTTTGTGAACCATCTCAATCATATCCTCTAGCTTAATATTTTTTGGAAGCTCCGTAGGCAGATCATATTTTTTCAGCATAACTTCAATCCGCTCACCTGTCTTTTTGCTTTGTTTGCCAAGCTTCTGTGCGACTTTATTGGCAAGAACCATGCCAATACTGATGGCTTCTCCATGAGTCAGTTTATACTTCGAAAGATACTCAATGGCGTGTCCCAGCGTATGGCCAAAATTCAAAACCTTACGCACACCACCCTCCTTCAAATCCTTATTACACACGGTTGCTTTGGTGCGCAGGCCCTTTTCCAGAATCTCAATAAAATCAGTTTTATCACTCATCAAAACTTTCTCAAGGCTTGCATCTAGTACCGCCGCATATTTGATAACTTCAGCCACACCGGTTTTCATTTCATGCTCAGGCAGAGTCTTCAGAAAGTCCAAATCAATCAGAATAATCTCAGCAGGGTAAAACGTACCGATAATATTTTTTGCACCAAGATTAACGCCCGTTTTCCCGCCCACCGAAGCATCAATCATCCCAAGAAGAGTGGTCGGCACGGCAATAAAGGCAACCCCCCGCATATAAATTGAAGCCACAAAACCAGCCAAATCGGTAATCATTCCTCCGCCAAGCCCAATAATTACGCTGTTTCTGGCGAAGCCATTTTCCAGCAAGTCCTCACAAAGTGTTTCAGCCACCTTCATAGTTTTCGATTTCTCTCCCGGCTCAACAACAACAATCATAGCTTCCGGCAGGCAGTTCTTGATTCGATCATGAAAAATCGGAGCCACGTTGCCATCGGTAATCACGACAACCCTAGCCTCGCTGTGATGCTCATCAATATATTCGCGAAGTTTACAGAAACCATCTTCCTCCATACAAATTCTGGAGTTTCCATGTGGGGAACGAATGATGAAACAATGTCGAAGTTTGCTCATTAGATAAGTGGTTTTGCCTGTTCCATAAAACCTTCAAATGTCTCAAAAGTCAACGACTGCTTCCCGTCACATAGAGCTTCACATGGTTTGTGATGGACTTCAATCATCAGCCCGTCAGCTCCCGCGGCCAAACTTGCAAGCCCAAGGGCCGGCACAACGTCGTATCGTCCTGCCGCATGAGATGGGTCGGCAATAATCGGTAAATGCGAAATTTCCTTAATGAGGGCCAGAGAATTCAAATCCAGAATATTCCTCGTTGATTGCTCAAAGGTTCTGATTCCTCGTTCGCAGAGCACCACCTGATCATTTCCACCAGATAGCAGGTACTCAGCGGCCAACAAAAATTCATCTACTGTAGCGCTCATTCCTCGCTTTAGTAGCACGGGCTTCTTTACCTTCGAAACCGCCTTCAAAAGATCAAAATTCTGCATATTTCGGGCGCCGATTTGCAGCATATCCACATGTTCCAAAAAGTCATCCATGTACTCAGTCGACATAATTTCTGAAACCACTGGCAAGCCAACTGACTGACCGGCTTTTTTGAGAAGCTTCAATCCTTCAACACCATGCCCCTGAAAAGCGTATGGCGAAGTACGGGGCTTGAATGCTCCTCCTCTCAGCATTTGTCCACCACGTTCTTTCACACCTTTAGCAATGGTCATTATCTGCTCTTCGGATTCCACTGTACATGGACCAGCAATAATGACGGCCGGATTGTCTCCTCCAAACTTCACATGACCTCCAACAGTTACCACCGTGTCATCGATCTTGTATTCACGGCTAACTTTTTTGTAAGGCTTGCTGACTACGAGTATTTCCTTAACTCCAGGCAAACGAATGATATTTCCCTCGTCCAGTTTAGTTTTATCGCCGAGTACTCCGATGGCAACACGTGATTCACCGTGCATGACCTCAGTATTTAGGCTGTGATCTTTGATTACTTCTACAACTTTATCCACCATTTCTTTGGTGGCGGAGTTTTGCATTACGATAATCATGAGTCTGCTAGGTTATGTGATTAAGGCAACACTATACTTTCCAATTAGTACTTGTCAAACTTCCTTTTCATAGTCATTTTCATGATACAATTCAATGCACTTTAATACTTACTATTATGAAAAAATCAGCCATCCTGTTTTTATTACCCATGTTCTTTTTAGTGCCTAATGCAAGAGCCGAGGTTTTTACTGATGTAACCACTGAGCATTTCAATGGCGAGGCCATCGAATTCCTTAAAGACAACACCATTGTCGAAGGTTATGCAGATGGAACTTATAAACCGGAAAATCGTATCAATCGAGCCGAATTCACTAAAATTATCATCGCGGCCAATTACTCCGATGAAGAAATTGAAGCTTGTACAAACTCCCCCTTCTTTGATACGCCTGCAGGCGAATGGTTTAGTAAATATGTTTGTATGGCCAAGCTACATGGTGTAGTGGGGGGCTATCCAGACGGCACTTTCCAGCCTGCTGGTTTTATCAACTTTGCGGAGGCCAGTAAAATTGTTGCCGAGGCGCAAAACGTTCAGGAAGACACTGCCGGAACTAACAATGAGTGGTTTGCAGGTTATGTAAAAGGTCTCGAGAATAAGAAAGCCATCCCCACCACCATTCATTTTTTCGACAAAGAAATCACCCGTGGCGAAATGTCCGAAGTGGTATTCAGACTAAAAGATGATCGCACCGATAAAGTCTCTGCCACTTACGCAGAAATAACTGACCCCCTTCCTGCTGTTGCTTCCTGTCCAGCCCTTATGGAGAAATTTGAAGAGTATCAGAGTCGCCAATACTATCCTATGATGCGCGGAGGTATAATGGAGATGGATTTTGCTGAAAGCGAAGCAGTCTCTGCTCCTATGGCTGCCGGAATGGGAGGAGAAATATCTGGCGCATCAAAATCAGCTGTATCAGATGATTTTTCCGAAACAAACATTCAGGTCGAAGGTGTAGATGAGGCTGACATCATAAAAAATGACGGATCACACATCTACATGGTCAAAGGTGACACAGTCCGCATTGTTCGGGCTTTTCCACCAGCCACCATGCTTGAATCAGCTGAAATCAACTTTGGAGATGAATCCTTTTATCCGCGTGAACTCTACGTCGATAACGACAAATTGATTGTTATCGGTCAGTCCTCGAATTATTACGACATTATGCCTATGGTTCAAAGGGTTATGATTTCCAGGCCTCACTACAATAGCAATCAGACCAAGGTTTTTGTCTACGACATTAGTGACAAGTCCAAACCAAAAGAGCTTCGTAAAGTGACTTTCGATGGTCTCTATAAAACCTCTCGTCGCATAAGCAACCAGCTTTATATGGTGCTCAATGCCCATCCTAACGTTTGGAGGTGGGATGATATCAAAGAGGGAGGTGACCTCTTGCCAACTCTGATCGATGGCGATGATAAGGCGGAGACCATGGTAGCTTGTGATGACATTCGTTACTTCCCCGGCTACAGTCTTCCACAATATTTGATCACAGCTTCTTTCAACATAGATGACGCTGATTCCGAGATTCATCGGAACGTGTTCCTTGGCAGCAGCGATAACGTTTATGCTTCCCTCAGCGACCTTTATGTGGCCAGTAGGGCGGTTGATTTTGATCGTTACACCGATTGGGACTGGAATCGGGATCATAGCAAAACCCACATTTTCCGATTTGAACTAGATGGTGGTGAGATGAACTTCAAGGCCCGAGGAGAAGTCCCTGGAAGTATCCTAAATCAGTTCTCTATGGATCAGTACAATGGCTACTTCCGAATCGCCACCAACAAAGGAAACATGTGGAATGACGAAGATCCGGCTATCAACAATGTTTACGTCCTCGATAGCAACATGAAGACCATCGGAAGTCTCGAGGGACTTGCCAAGGGCGAACGCATATATTCCACGCGTTTTGTGGGCAACAGACTTTACATGGTGACTTTCAAACAGGTCGATCCGCTCTTCGTAATCGGACTTTCCAATCCTGCCAAGCCAGTGGTACTCGGTGAACTCAAGATTCCCGGCTTCAGCGAATATATCCACCCTTACGACGAAAACAACATCATAGGATTCGGTCAGGAAACCACCGAAAACGAGTGGGGTGGCACTGTTACTGACGGCTTTAAGATGGCCCTTTTTGACGTCAGTAATCCGAATAACCCTAAACAGAAATTCGTTGAACATATCGGCGATCGTGGTACTTATTCCGAACTTCTGAACAACCACAAGGCTCTGCTTTTCGACAAAACGAAGGAGCTTCTGGCCTTCCCAATTTCTATTCAAGAAAAGGTTATAAGCTCAGAACTGCAATGTGGAAAATACAAGTACAGCACCTGTCCAGATCTTTGCCAGCCACGTTGTATTCCATCTGAATGTCACTTAGAAGGCGACATTTCCGTTTGTACAGACGACTGTGATGGCCTGGGAAGCTGCACGGATCCAAGTTACGAACGCTACGAAACAACTTTCTCCGGCGCCGTGATTTACAACATAAGTTTAGCAGACGGCTTTAAAGAACGTGGACGCGTTACACATTATTCCGACAGTGATATAGCAGGATTTTTTGACTACTTCCCATACGATAACAGCAAGAACATCCAGCGTATCATCTACATCGGTGACTTCCTTTACAGCATTGCGCAGGGCGGAATCAAAGCCAGTACTATTCAAACCGTTCAGGAGGCGAAGTTTATTGAGTTGGAAGATTAAGAAAAGCGCGGAGCGGGGCATTAATATATTACGTTAAGAATTCAGAAACCAAGTTGAACACTTAGAGTAAAATATTGCTCTAATTGTTTAATCTTATGAAGAAAAAGAAATACAGTCACTTGAGCCGGGAAGAACGCCACGTCTTCTATGCTTAC
>SDBT01014810.1_pt1 | contig 12411 bp, 13 predicted proteins | sample 2277101 | NCBI WGS metagenome assembly SDBT01 (sample SAMN10404973, study PRJNA504765) | marine sediment metagenome | isolation source: marine sediment core GS10_PC15, 103 cmbsf | place: Arctic Ocean: Southern Knipovich Ridge | collected 2010
ACATGATGAAGTTGGTCTTACAAGATTGTGACGCCCTGATTCGTAAGGGCAAAAACGTAATCCTGATAGCCCAATCTACTCCGCACAACGTACCCAATCCTGGCGGTGAAGACTTCATGCGTCAAGGTCCGCGACTTGTTAGCCGTAAGAATGCCAACGTCGAGGCCATGTACTGTGAGTGGGCTGACCATATCTTCCACATCGGCTATCAATTCCTAAACGTGGACAAGAAGAAGAAAGCCACAGGTACTGGCGGCAGAGCTATCTTTGTGCATCCTGAACCGCACTTCAGAGCAAAGTCCAGAACACTTGGACTTGACAAAGCAGTGGTTACATTTGAAGACCCGACTGATGATTCGATCTGGCAGTTCTTGTTTGCCGATTGACAAAGTTAATTTTATTTTTGAAAGGAAAAATTATGTTGTACATTGCCATTAGTATCGTACTTTCTGCCATAATTAACAAGTCAGCAGATTGGTATAGCCGTTTGAAATACCACAATATAGCGAACATGATTAAACGTGGGTACATAGATTCCCCTGATGGCAGGCGTCTTAAAATTGAACAGTAAAATGTTAGCTAACATTATTTTTGAGGAGACTAAACATGAGTAAAATTCAAGAAGCGGCAAGCTATCGCGGTGTAGTGATAGAACATGCTGTAGGTGCGACGAAGGAAAAAGGATTGCCGCAGTTGGTGTTAAAACTTAGGGCGTTGGAAAGGTTTGATGTAACGGATAAGACCTGGGTAGACTGGTCAAACAATGAGGATTGTGAAATAACAGCATACCTTGTTTTGATTAGCGGTAAGGGAGAGCCGATCTTTCATGCAAAGGATATACAGAAGGTGTTCGAGTGGGACGGGGTTTCCTTAACGGGCCTGAATCTTCTTGATCTTGAAAATGCTGAAGTACAATTTGAAGTTCAAGATCATGAGTATAAAGACAAGGAAACTGTTCAGGTATCAAACATTCGTAAGTACAATGACGAACCCGGTAGCTCGATTAAGAAATTGGATGACGATGAGCTAACCGCATTGAATGCTAAATTCAATGGTTCATTAAAGAAACTCAGCGGCGGTCCGAAGGCTGCTACAGCTAAGGCTGTCAAATCGGCTACCTCTAAGGCCGCTGCTGCGAAGAAAGGCACGACGAAGAAGAATACAGCACCGCCTGCTCCTCCTACTGCACCAACAGAAGCAGAGGCTACGGCTGAGGCTACAAAGGAAGTGACAGAGGTTCCAGTTGAGGAAGCCATCGAGGAATTCAAAAAGAAAAACAAGGTTCCTCCGCCTCCTGCTGCACCCGTTGCTCCTCCTGCTCCGACTACAACTAAGAAAGCTGCAACTTTGAAGACCATGACTTACGAATCAGCATGGACAACATGCTACGGCAAGAAGTCAAAGACAGTTGACGACGCTACTATTACAGCAGCTTTCACTGCTGCCATGCACCGTCAAGCTCCCGGTGTGTCAGAGGAAGAAATCTCTGGTGCTGACTGGGCACTGATTGCTGAAGCAGTTATTGGTGAATGTGGTTGATTATGAGTTGAATAACACTTGGGGTCAGCGAAGTCAGGCGACTACGGTCCACCGTTTCGTTGAACCCCAGGTTTTATTTTTCTGAAGGGATTGACATGCCAAAGAAAATCTCATTTGATATATTATTTGAAGCATATCGGCAGAATGTCTACCCTGCAATGTTGGAGTACCTGGCTGAAGACCTCGGCGTATCAACTGATTCCCTAACAGCTATCGGTGTCGGCTATGAATTCGTCGGCCCGTCATGGGTATTTGCTGAACGTAACCACAAAGGCGAGATCATAGGACTTGTCCGCCGATTTGATAACGGAAATAAGTGTACAGAGGACGGTTCAAAACGGGGTTTGACTTACGCTATCAATCCAGACTACGGAAAAGAAAATGACCGCTATGTTCCAGGCCGTCATAACTGGGTACGATGTTCTCAAGCCTTGCCCTGCCCTATTTGTGGTAGGAAAAAATGGTGTATGGTTTCATCTGAAGACATTGACAACCCCCCCGCGGTATTATGTGGTAAAGAAGAAGGATCAGTAGGCCCGTGTGGTGAGGCCACGTTCTTACATATACTACGACCTGAAGGACATAAGACCAGACATTGTGAGACGGTACTACAAAATACAGAGTTACCGATACTTATAGTTGAAGGACAAACAGACGTAGCAGCAGCATTAGGCCTGGGATTTGAAGCTATCGGCAGACCGTCTGCTCAGGGTGGGCTAAAGTTGTTGTCAAAGATGCCATTACATAACTGTGCTGTAGCAGTGATCGGCGAAAATGATGCTGGTGTTGGTGCAACTGGTATGGAATCCTCTTATCGTACCCTAAGAAAACTTACTACAAAGATAACGAGACTGCTTCCTCCTGATGGAGTCAAAGATTTACGTACTTGGGTACATAACGGTCTAACACAAGAGCAACTTCTTGATATAATCAATGCCGCCCCGACTGCACCAGCTTGTGAAGTATTTGAAGATGACGTAGCACATACTATAGCTAAAGTATGGATGGAGAAAGAACTCTTAGAAGACGGGTTCCCAAATATACGATTATACAAAGGACAATGGTTACATTACAATGACGGCCATTACCAGAAAGAAGCACCTGAATTATTACGAGGTAGACTATATGGATTTCTTGATGGCAAACGGTACCAGAAAGTTGACATCAACGGTGAAGTAACCATAGTCCCGTACAAACCGTCACGAGCAAAAGTCAGCGATATATTCGATGCTCTTAACCAATGGTGTCCGATAACAGAAGACCCTCCAGTATGGCTTGATGATGAAGAACACCCCGATCCTGTGAATTTGATACCATTTCAGAATGGGGTACTTAATTTTACAGACTACATGAACGGGAAAATTATTCTTACCCCGCCTACTCCTGCTCTTTTCAGCATGAATGTCATACCCTATGACTTCGATGAGTCATTGGAATCGGCAGAATGGGACATCTTTCTCAATGACATTTTCAATAACGATCAGAGCAGGATAGCTTTACTTGCAGAATGGATGGGGTACAACTGTGTGCCTGATATGTCATACGAAAAGATGATGATCTACACTGGTCGTCCGAGATCGGGGAAGTCAACAGTACTGGAAGCGATGCGGCACATGCTTGGTTATGGTCAATGTTGTGAGTCAAGTTTCCATTCTTTATGCGGGCCGTTTGGATTGCAGCCGCTGGAAGGATCATTAGCTGCTCTCATAGGTGACGCCAAAACTCCACATGCTCGTGAATCTGATTCTGCTTTGGAGAAATTATTACAGATCGTGGGGGGTGATCCAGTTACTATCAATCGTAAAGGCATTACTCAGCTACCTATCGTCCAACTAAAGTGCCGATTTACTATGGCAATGAATGAGCTACCAGCATTTGCGGACCATGCTAACGCCTTAGAACCACGTTTGAATCTGTTATATTTTGAGAATTCTTATGCTGGCAGAGAAGATCGGATGCTGAAGTATCGGCTAAACAAAGAAGCTGACCAGGGTAAGCTGATTAACTTTGCTCTCCGTGGATTGAAACGCCTACGTGAGAATCAGAAGTTTACACTGCCGAAAAGTTCGCATCAGTTGCAGAATCAGTTCAGGGTTATCTCAAATCCTATCTATGAATTCGCAACTGAGTGCTGTGAATTTGCTGTCACCATAAAGGAACGTGCCTCAGAAGATTACATGGCAGTCAAAACTGAACTGTATGAAGTGTGGCGTATGTGGTGTAAGGCCAATGGAAGATCGGCTGGTATTAAGCCCATGTTTTACAGCAGATTCTTAGCAAGCTATCCTGATTTGGTAGATGATAGATGTCGTGTTCAAGCAGATTCAAGGCATGGTGATAATCAACGGTATGTGATACGTGGATTACGTATAACCAACGACTCAAAATTAACGTACCTCGGAGGATGAATTATGAAGTTGACAGACGTAGTATTACTTGCAATAATTGTTGTGCTGCTAATTACTATGGCATTCTTGGAAAGTGGCTGTGCTATCTTCCAGCCAAGAGGCGGCGACATTATTGCCGATTTGCCTACCACTGGACCGGAGGCAATGTTCCAGACATTGAAGAAAGCCAACTGGCTTTTCACTCTCTCCGTTATTGGAGTCGGTGCTGGGTTCTATGCTTTCTTGAATGGTAGCTCCAAAGGGATTCAGGTTATGGCGTCATGTTTCGTGGTGCTGAGTCTTATCATCGGCGTGACTAAGTATTCTGCTGTGATAGCTGCCATTGCTATGATTGGTGCTGTGTGTCTTATGATATATAGCACATTGGTTAAGGGTAAGGCTTTGCGTGAGATAATACAAGGTGTCGAAAAGGTACGAGCTTTTCCTATTGACCCTACGGTTAAGAATGATCTGGCTGCTAACATCGTTCCAAGATTACGTTCAGTACAATCCAAAACAACTAAAGCCATCGTAAAGGCAGTGAAGGGGAAACTATAATGACTTGGGAAAAAACTTTTATCTATGTTCAGCGGTATGAATTTACAAGTTCAAATCAACACGGTATGAGGTATAAACAAATCAGAACAAAGCAGGTAAATTGTGCTAAACTATTGGCGGATATAAGTGACGCGGATGATTTGCGGCGACTAATTTTACTGAGTCATAGCCTTAATGTGCCTGTACATTATGATTTTACCACTGACCCGCAGACTGCTTTTATCGAAGTCGTAGCGAAGGAAGCGGTAATATGAGAAAGTTACATTTAATCTATATCAAATGGAAGTTCCGCAGGGCACTCAAAAAAGAGAAGCGGGAATACCTACAGGCATTTCACGATGGGTATGTAGCTGGGAAGAAAAACCATGAAAGGTATCCGTACCTATGATAAACCACTTCACTAAAAATAAACTACTGGATTGGCTTGACGAAAACTCCCCTTCCAAATCGGTACAAAGGGCATTAACTTCTGGTCAGCCGATTACCATACTCGGTGGATTTAATCCGTTACCTAACAGTAACAGTCCTGGGTGGATCGTGTTGGTTAATGGTTTAGCAGGTAAAGAATACTACGTGGCTGTAGCAGCGGATCGTTTCCGTGGCCCCAGGTCATTTTTGATTGACTATATTGATTGGGCCATGTATACTGGTGGTACTCACCCGTTGTATAAAGGTGATATACCTGAACATGCAGAAGAACATAAACAATTGGGGACTGTCGAAAGGGTGGGACAATATGAGTAAACTTCAAGAATTGGTTGACAAATGTAATATAGAGATAGCTCGATTAAAATCTATCATACCGGGGTTGCAATGTACTGATAAGTTGATGACAGATCGTAGTCAGCAACTTACTATAGTAGGATACGTAGACGATGCCCAGCCTCTATTTTGTATAGATAGTCTAACGGAGGGACCAGAAATCTTAGCCAGCCGTTTATTGGACGGCCACATAGAATTGATGAATCGGCTATATGAAAATGTAGTAGCATTAGAAAATATATTAGGAGAGAAAAGATGGACGCCAAAGGAAAGTTAATACCATTATCATCCGTACCCAGTTTAATTGCAGAACTTACCGGGGTATGGCGACATCGGGCCACAGTTTACAGATGGGCCAAAGTAGGTTGCCGATCTCTTGATGCCAGGATGGTGAAGTTAAAAACTGAAAAGAAGATGGGCCAGTTGTTTACAACCAGAAAAGATGTTGTAGATTTTATTTTTGAGGTGGGATGATGTTGACGACTCAGAAGACCATCAGCATAATTAAGCATGACAAAAATGTTTTACCGATACTTGACTACATCGACGCACGTAATTTTATGGCATTATCTTTAAGTGGTGGCGTGATACTGTGGGTTTACCGTGGCATGTCTATGTTAGTACCTGCCGCCAGGATTATGAATCTGGCATCTACTGTGGAAATGATCGGCAAGTTTCAGTCAGGTAAGACTAAGCCTACAAAACCTGTATTCACTACAGATGACGCGATAATACTTCCACAGAAAATTTCTGATGCTTTATTGGGTGATGATAAGTAACACCATTGCTGTAATCAACGACCCCATAATTCCCAGTCCCCAATAAAGTAATTTACTATGGTGCTGAAGATGGTTGCCCATTATTTTCTTTAACCAGCAGATGTCATTGACTGCTTGTATCAATAGGTCGCGGTCTGATTTATTTTCATGTTCCATGTTGCTTACCTCTCTAAAGTTTCCCTGTCATCTTCTCCGCCACCAGGCCATCCGTAACTTGTAAGTGACCAATCGGAGTATATCAATCGGCGAAGATCGTCAGTCTCTCCAGTCCACAGATCGTACACGCCCTGCCCCGTTCTGATAGCCTGATTAGGTACTCTGCCGGTCAAACCACCCACTGTTTTCAAAGCAGGGATCGCCGCTTGTTTTGGTTCTCCCTTTAGTATTGCTTGTACTGTCTTACTAAAGTTAGCGGGGAGTATATCTTCCACGGAAGTCTTACCGCCGCCGAAGCCAAGCATAGCGTCGGTAATCAAACGTCCGATTAACATCATTGGCCCAAGACTATATATTATAGAATCAAATAGCACATCGCCCCAGTCATCAGGTAAGCCGCCACGAGAAATAGTACCAAACATCATGGCTGGTAAAATGTGGGAGAACAATACCCTATACATTACCATCTTGTTACTTATCTTACCGTGTTTTCGCATACCATAAATATCATGTGCCCAAAAATTCCAGTTGTTATTCACTTGATTCTGGAATGTGGAAAGCAACCTGGCAATCGGCCCACCTGTAAAGAAATCAGGCAGGTGTTCAACATCGCCCATAGGCTGAGTACGAGCGATCATCTTGTTGGCAAAATTGACTGCCGCTTCTTCAGACCCGTCCAGGTTAAACTGTTTTTGAACTGATTCCCCATTGAGAGCCGAGTCATAGAATGAATTCCATGCTATCGTAACTGTTCTTTTATCGGCCCACTTCTGCCAGCTAAGAGCAGTCTCAGCAAATTCTTTCTTCCCGACAAGTACTCGTGCAGTCTGAGCCTGATGCTTGACAGCAGCCAGTTCTCTTTCAAAGCTGCGGGTTTTCATTATGTCAGATTTATCTAACATATTACGCTCAAGTGCATTGTAAAATTTTGGGTTAGCACTTTGAGCAAGATACTTTACAGTGTAAGCCAGTACAGTTGGATGAGAAGCAACGGCGTTAAAGCCGGATAAAAACTGTCTTGCAACTGAAGGTACATTACCAGCAAGAGCATACAGCACACCTTTCTTACGCGACCATAACATCATCTTAGCCATGACATTTGTAGTATGTTCTATGGCGTGACCACGTATACAATTCCTTAACCACGAATCCAATATCTGTGTGCCGTGTCCAGAAGTCACGTCATTTAATGACCGCCGAAACTCTTTGGTGTTCATAATCTTGCCGACACTTTTAGCAACAGGGGCCATGTGAATAAACTGCTCGATACGTGTCAGATGATTTAAGTATACGCCAAAAGAGTCAAGATCAATCGGCCTATTAGCACCCTTCTGCCTTGCTTTTACTTCGCCAGGTTCAATCTTAGCTGAAGGTTTTTGTGGCTTACCTTCAAGTAAAGTAAGAAAATCTTCTCGCTGTAAATCAGAAACATCAATGATACGCATCGGAAAATAATTATCTTGTTGCTCTAAGTCACGACCAAGTCCAAGTTTGGCTGCACTGTTGGCCCGTTCAAAGTTTGACTCCAGATCACGCAGTATCCAGTCGCCGATCTTACGTTCTTGTTCTGATAGAGAATCAACGATCTGTATAAGGGCTGTATCGGGATCAGCATACGCAGCAAGATTGCCTTCTCGTAGGTGGATCAGGCTGTTCTCATTTTTCATAGCCAGGTATACACCGATACGTTCTGACGCTGACATTAGTATTTCAGGATTGCCATCAGTGGCTTCAGCTATTAAAGTTTTACCACCAGTAATATACTTAGCCCATAGAGAATGACCGACCAGTTTACGGATCGCTCGCTTACTAAGTTTACGAGCTTTTCTGCCAGCCGCTTTATCTTCAGCTTGAATCATAGTAGCAGCATCGGCTACACCTTCATCTGTTTGTAATTCCGGTGTCATAATATCTACGAGAGCTTCGCGGAATATAGCCACTCGTTCATTATGACTTACCCTGCTATTGATTAACTGAGTCTGAACTACCTTCCAAATGGAATTATAAATCGGCCCTTCAGTGAAGCCATCAAGTGCTTCGATCAAACGCTCTATACGTTTACTTTGCAAGAGATATTGATGAAGTAAATCAACAGGAGCTTGCAGCATACGTTTCCATGCAGCCGGTTTCACACCAGATAACGCTTGCACACTTTTCTGTGTGCTGTTACGCTTAATAGATTCAGCCAGTTCCTTACCAGTTGAAGTAGACAGGCCACGGTCTTTGGCCTGGGCTACAAAATAATCTTCAACCTTCTTTACATCGTCCAGGCTCGCATCTTTTAGAGACTTACTGCCGATCAACTCAAGCTGAATTTGCTGCCGATCCTTTTTCTTTATGCCCAAAAGCCTTGCCAAGCTGTGTACTTTTATTGTAGCAAAGTTTCTGGTCTGTTCTTCATTAGCTGGTACTGAAGGATCAACACGCTCTGTCTTTTCCAGTTCAGCTATCGCTGCTCTTGCACCCCTGTACTCGCCATTTAAGAGAGCAGTAGCGGCAGCTTCGTCACCTTCAAGCATAGCTTCAAACAGAACTTCATAGGAAGGAAGATTCCTTTCAGCATTTTGCTCATCAGTGGTCAGGTCTTGTATTTTTTGGGCGGCTTCTTCGTCACCTTCCTGTACCTTTTTCAGTAATCCATCGTATTCTGTTTGCTGTTCTTCAGTAAGCGGCCCGCCCATTGTCATTTCCTGAATTTCTTTAGCGGCAAGTTCATCACCTTCTTGCACTAATTCTATCAACTCCTCGTACCTTGCGGCCTGTCGCTCTCTTGACTCATTAAGTAACTCTTCCTGTCCTTTTATGACAGTTTCTACCGCATCTACTTGAGCAGCCGGAGAAGCTGCCGATCTCATAGCATAATCTTCAGTATACCATTGATAGTGTTGCTTTTGATTTTCTAATGCTCCAAAAGCCTCTGCATTAGTTTCGCCGTAAGCAAATGGATTTTTGAAATCCTGCCACGCTTTGAAAGACATGACTTTTTTAACTTCAATTTCAACTGGCCCCGAATCAAACTTGCCATTGTTAATATCCTGTACTGTCTGGTCAAATGTTTTATTTAATTCAACCTTTTCATCATCGGACAGGCTGCTCTCATTCGCCCGATTCCTAAGAGCTTCCACCCTCTTGATCTTTTCAGAATTTGGCACGACTTTTGCAGTTTCACCCTTACTAAGCATCATACCGCCACCAGCAAATGCTCCGCCCATGACAGTTTCTAAGGGTCCGCCAACAGCCGCAGCTTGTAAAACTCCTTCTGTAAGTATCTGAGAGCGGTCAGTAAATACCCAGTTCCACAAATTCTCATTGAGTTTTTGTGACCCCTCCTCTGCCGTACCACGCACGTAAAGTTTCGTGCCCTCCCACAGAATTCTCTTGCCACCTTTTTCTACAATTTTGCCGATGCCTTTAGCAAGACCAATCTTCTTACCGAAAGTCCACTGTTCGATAGCAGCCTCTCCATATCCAGTAAGAGTAGCTTGCATAAATGCTGGAAAAGGATCGGTTCCTTTCTTTCGTGCAGTTTGATAAGTATTACCTACAATCGGCTGTGCCATTACAGCAATACCGCCAGCCGGTCCACCCACTGCCGTACCTATTGCTGCTTCAAGCATAAGAGGTGCTGACTCAACAACACCTTGTAACAATTTTTCAGGGTGCGAAACAATGTCCCAGGTGGTAGCAAGAAAACCTGCATCTTCTTCAAGTTGCATAGCTTCTTCTGGATGCTCTTCATAATATCTATCTGCTTTTTCAATAGTAGAAGTAGACCATCTTAAAAAGGCTTTCTTTTCAGACGCTGACAGTTCAAGACCACCTAACTTCAGCAAAGGTTGAATGCCTATTTCAAGTTCAGCCTGCATAAGTCCAGCAAGGCCAGTCTTTGCTTGAATACCAGCCCGCTTCCAGCCATGTTGTAAAGCCTGCCATAGATTTTTATCAGGCTCAGTGCCGGGCCAGCGTCCGGTTTCAAGATACTGTTCAGCAGCAATAATATCGTCGTCATCATTTACGTCAACATTAGCCGCTGCCACGGTATCAAACATATCGGGTTGCCGTTGCCTTGCCATCTGGTCAAATATATCAGCCATTACTGCGTGTACCCCCGTTCCTTAGCCAATCGGCGAGCTTCAGCAGGATCGTTATTTGTTTCCAGTAACAACGACCTAACGACATCTTGAGTAAGCACCTTCTTTTTTGGCAACAGTTTAGCTATGCTACTTTGCAAAGGATCGCCAGCTTCTCTTGGTCCAAGCGGGGTATTACGAGTCTTTGATCCGCCGTACCCATTGGTAAGCGGCCCCCTACCTCTTGCTGCTTTCACTGCTTTAGTTTCTGGATTCCATGCTAAGTTCTTAGTCTTCGCCCAAGAGTCCCATTCACTATCAACTTGTCCTTGTTGGCTGAATGTCATGGCGTCATACCCTATATATGTTTTCCATTTATTATACTGATTTAACATAGACCCCTGGGTATGTACATCTTTCGCTGTCCAGTCAAACCCGGTAATTTTACCGTATCTTTTGGACTTACCTGATTTTGTAAACTCTTCAACAGTATCTTGATAGTTACCAATTTGATTAGGAGAAAACGGGGCACGTTGAGGATCGGTAGCTTCCTTTGGATACATCTTCTGATGCAGTTCCCTCGGCAACACCTGTGCCCACATAGCTTCTTGACTATCTTCAGGAGAAATTATCCCCAGGTCTACAAATTTCTGAGACTGTAGCATCATCTGTTTTTTTGATTCAAACTCAGCGGCCTGTTCATCTATCTGAGTTTGCATTTGCTGAATCTCATTTGCATAGGCGTCAGGATCAAGTCCTTGCCGCTGAAGATTTTTCTCCCAGTCAGTAGCTCGCTGAATAGATCGTTGATATTCATTTTCAAGATATAATAACGACGTAGATGCTGGGCCGATTTGTTGGATAGCTGGCATTATCTATAACTCCTGAGTTTATACGACTTCAAAAAGATTCTTGACTACAGTAGCTTCCTGTGATAGCAAATACTTACCTTTACGGTACACCCGCTGGATGCCTTCTTTAGCAATCTGTTCCAATAATTCTACCTCTGTCATACCCGCTGGTAATGGTCTTGCTGCCAGAATTCCGGTTCTTGCTTCACTTATCATATTATCTGGTATTGTTACCGTCAGGTGTAAGTTAGCCATTATATCCTCCTATTTAGTTGTTATTGTTTTGGAACCTACAGTGTCTTCTTCTATATGTACTCCGACCATAGTTGCAAACGGGTCAGAGGCTGGAGCAGTGCCGCCTCCTATAAGTGCTATTCTCGTAAATCGTATTTTTAGTGTAGCATTGATTTTATAATTCGTCCCTGTTATAGTACCAATATCGAAACGCAGGTGGGTTCTATCGGTCGTGTTTGCTGGTATCAATAAATCAAGAGAGGACAATGTAGCTGTGGCTATGACCCCGTCAACATCAGCAATGATATATTCGACCGAGTACCTTATATGCCTGTCTGTTCCGTCCAGTCCATTTGTTATAACGTGGCAGTGCACTTCAAAATCTGAACCCTCTTTGTATGAGTGGCTAATTTCGTTTGCACCTAAATCAATGTAGTCATTAACCGCAAAAGTGTATTCAAAAATGGTGCCCGCTATGGCAGTTGTGTAAGACGGCTGGTTAGCCCCCACTAATTTGCCAGATGTCATCGGGAAAAATATATCGTTAAATACTGTAGCCGAACCCACAAATAACAAGTCGCCGGTTGCAGAGATTCGCGTCTGGTTCGTAGCGTCATCGCCAAAGCCTGCCGTGCCTACTACCTGGAGCTTGGTGTCAGGAGTGGTTGTCCCTATTCCTACATTGCCACTTTTATCAATTACCATTCTATCCTGGAGGTTCACAGAACTATCTGCCACAGCAAAATATAACTTAGAATTTTGTCCTGCAGTTCCTATTTCACCATATATCCTTGCTAAAGGACCGCCGCCATTGAATTGTGCATTCGAGTTATAGAACTCAAGCATTGGATGACTGATCGCTTGCCAACCAGTGTCAATTATCCTCAAACCATCATAGTTATTGTCCCCTATCTCTCCAGCATCAATATCAAGTATATAATCCGGTGCTGTAGTCCCGATGCCGACTCTGCCTGTGTTATAATTGACTGACATAGCAGGCGTAGTATCTAAGCTGGCACCTCCTCCTATTTCTAATCTTGGACCTCTTACATTGAGTTGAACAATCCAAGCTGCT
>SDBT01014811.1_pt1 | contig 12411 bp, 25 predicted proteins | sample 2277101 | NCBI WGS metagenome assembly SDBT01 (sample SAMN10404973, study PRJNA504765) | marine sediment metagenome | isolation source: marine sediment core GS10_PC15, 103 cmbsf | place: Arctic Ocean: Southern Knipovich Ridge | collected 2010
CATACACGGTTCTCTCCCATTTCACGGCTCGATCTCCATTTACGGTTCGCTCTTCCTGTGCGTCTCGATCCTCGGTTGCCGGTTCACTTCGCCATCACGTCTCGATCACGCGCTCGCGGTACTCGCTTTTGCATCGTCTCAATCGTATCCACCGGCTCTCTCGTGGCAGACGTCTCGATCTTCGAGAACGGTTCTCTCAGGTATCACGGCTCGATCTTTGACTACGGTGCTCTCCGGCTCTTAGGCTGTGTTCGGCGCCGGGATGTGGTGGGCGTGGCCCAGGTGCGCGATGGGGTACGGCAGCGGCGGCGCCTCGCCGTAGAAGTCCTTGAACCATACCTCGTGGAGATGGGCCAGGAACAGCTTCACCGCGTAGCGTTGGGCGCGGAGGTTGATCCGGCCAGGCGGCAGCATGGCGACCCCGGGCCCGTGCTTCTCGTGGAGCTTCTTAGCCGCAGCGACCGACGGCTGCTGCATTTTCTGGAGTTCGGCGGCGGCGGCGGGCGTCAGCATGGCGCTGTACCACCACCACGCCAGGGTGCTCGGCTTGAAGTTCTTCGTCTCGAGCGAGTGAGCGGCCTGGTCGGCGTAGTCCCCGTTGAGGTTCTTCGCCGTCTCGTAGGCCTTCCGCTCGACGAACACCTTGCCGTAGATGTCGGCCTTATTGTTCTGCTGCTTGGTGAAGCTCTCGCCCAGCTTCCAGCACAACACTTTCAGCTTCGCGTTCCACGGGCGCCGGGTCTTCTTCTCCCAGCTTTTGGTCGGGTCCAGGCCGGCAAAGGCCCAGATATGGCCGACCGTCGGCGCCCGGGTGATGTCGATATGCGCCAACAGTCCGGCGGCGATCACCGGGCCGACGCCGATAATGCTCCGGGCCCACTCGCCGACCGGCGACGCTAGGCTGTATCGGTCCAGCGCCGTCTTGATCTGATCCTCGAGCGTCCGGTTCTGGATGGCCAGCCAATCCAGGATCATGTGCGGCTCGGGCTTCTCGCCCTTGTCGATGGATCGGATCTGACCCTCGGCGCGGATTCGGCCGTCCTGCATCGTGTAGTAGGCATCGACCAGGAAACGCGCCTCGTCGTGCGTCAGCGTAGTCGCTGCTGATCGGATGTCGCGGCCCAGTCGCTCAACCGGGTTTGGTATCGTCGCGGAGGTGGCACCGTCTTGAATCGTCATGTCTCGTTCCTTTCTTGTACGGTGGGTGGTGGAATCAGTGTTTTGCTTTTGGTATCTGGAAGACGTGGAGATCGGCCGAGGCGGCGGTGTAGCGTAGGGCCTTGGCAATCTCCACGAGCTGGGAAAGGTTGGTCGCCTCCATCTGGTCGGCGAAGTCTCTGGCCTCCACCGGCCCCAGCAATACATGCTCGGGCATCTCGAAGCCTTCGATGGGGCCGATGAACTCAGACTCGAACGACACGAGGCGCTGGCCGCCCTCCATCAACGCCACGCCGACGCGCCAGAAGGACAGGGGTTTGAAATCGCCGTCACCGTCGTGGGTCATGCCGTTTCCAGTTTTTTCTCGGGGTTGCGGGCGATCTCGCGGAATTGCTCTATGTCGGAGTCGTGGATGGGGTGAAAGCGCCATTGGCCGTAACCCATTTCCGAGCCATCAGGGTATTTTGTTGGCCGCCTTATTTCGTGGAGCAGATAGATGGGGATGCCACTGTTTGAAACCCCGTCTCCACGGACTGAATAGACACAACCCCGTACAGGTGCATCGTTGTGTATCCATGCGCAACCTGGGGTGCAGGAGGTGTCCATGCACATAACCTGTTCAGCCATCACGGACCTCGCTTCATTTCACGGAGGATCAGCCAGAAGATCGGCGCAAAAACCCCGAGTCCTTGGCTCTTGCCGAGCGCTTCCTCAGAGACGGGGACATCGCCCTCATAGCTGCCGTCGGCCAACAGCGTTATTTCCACGTCGCCGAAGGACAGGACGCAGGGGAAGTCCTTCGGAAGTGTGATTCCGCTCCCAACCACCATTGTGGCCGTTATTTCATCAACCATCTTCCGTCTCCTCCTCTTTCAACTTCCAGAGCTTGCCGGTCGGCCCGCAGTCATCGCCACATCGGATATCAGAACAGGGGCGCGGAAGGCCGTCGATAGGATTGGGAACAGCGGAGCAAGAATAATAGATGGCGGTGAGAGCGCCCCCGACCTTTTCAACGTGGGCGCACTCCTTGCAGAATTTGTCTGTTATAGTCATGGTCTTGTTCTCCAAAGAAATGCCCCAGCCGGTGACGGCCGAGGCGAGTTGAAGTTGGAGGCGTCGACATCTGGGAGACGACGACGGCGCACGTTACCATATAACTGAGTGAAACAGTCAAGTTTATTTGTCCTTGAGTATGAGGGTGCGAAGGCCCTCGCGAAGCGGGGCGTAGACCTCATCGGCAATCGCCCGGGCCTGGTCGTCAGTGAATTCCCCGCGCTGGCCCAGCGGGTCACAACGAGACTTCCCCACAGCGAGATACAGATGAACATCGTCCGCCGTCGGCACGTCGATGTCGATCTCGGTGCCGCTGAACGTGTGGAGAGCAACGGTATCATCCACGGCTCGCTCAAAATCCTCCTTGATGGTTTCAAAATGCCCGTGCTTTCCGAGCGTTCCGTCATCGACAGCTTTTTCCGCCGCCTTCATCATCGCAGCCCCCTCCACCAACTGGGCGATGGTGCGCTCCACGGCCCCTGAGAGAGAATCGTTGAGGTCGAGCACGAGCATGTGCTTGATGCCAGTTGGCGGGGTGAACTTCATCACCGACCACGCCGCCCTGTTGCGTTAGCGATATGTCGACGTGGGCCGCCGCTGCCGCTTCGTCGAGGGCCCAGCCGATCCGCTTGCGGGTAATGTCGTCCAGGTGTTGGTCGTCAATCATCAGCAACATCGTCTCGCTCCCTTTCAATCTCTTTTTGAGATCAGCCGGCGGGCGTCGGCCAGGCTGATCAGGTTGCCGTACAGGCGGCCCGACATCCGCTTCGCGATCAGGCGCAACCGCCAGCGCCGGGCAGATCGACCATGGCCCTGCTTGACGTAGTCGCGGTACTCGGCTTGGTGCGCCGGGATCTCCTGGGCCAGGCGGAACGGCTTGTCGAGGCAGTAGCGCAGCCACCACTCCTCGATGCGGCTCGGCACGTTGCCCATCTGCCCGAAATGAACCTCCTCGTGAACGATCAGTTCGCGGGGGATGATCGTGTTCTGTGGATTAAAAATCCGATCACCGTAAGCAAAGATGACGTCGTGAGTCGGATTCAGATACTTGCGGATCATGGCCATATTCGGCGGGTAGCACCCGTCTACAATAATCATGCGCGGCTTTCCTTTATAAGTGTGTCGAGGATAGCCCCGATTATCGAGGCCGGTTTGTCGTCGCGGACGCGGCCGATCGACTTGGCCATGTCTTCCGGCGTGAGTCCGTGCTGGAGAGCGAGCGAGATTACCACGGCAATGTCGTCGAGGAGTCCGTGCATATGGCTCCCTTCTTTATGCCCGTCGGCGAAGCACTCTGCCACCCGGCCGTCGGCATAGAAACCGACGCCCAGGTCGATTTCTTGCGGCTCGCGATCCGGCGCCCACTCGTGCGAGATCGACACGACCAAGCTCGGCCGCTTATTGGGCAGCCCCTCTCTCACCGAATCCATCCCATGGCGATCCCGCCCAGGAGCATCAGCGCCAAGCCGACGACGCAGATCAGGATCGCTCGGATCAGGTGGTGTGTGAATCGTGGGGTCATGCCGCCTTACTGCCTTCCCCGACAGTGACCGTGACCTCGCCGCTCGCGATCTTCTTCGCGAAGTCGCCGAGAGGCGTCCCGTCAAGGGCTCCCATGTAGAGGTTGAGAAGCTCCTCCTGCTCGCGGCGATCGGCCTCGTCCAGCTTGCGGAGCTTGACGACGTTCCGCATAGTTTTCGTATCAAAGCCGGCGCCCTTCGCCTCGGCGTAGACCTCTTTGATGTCGGCGGACAGGTCCGCCTTTTCCGCCTCAAGCCGTTCGACGCGCTCGATGAACGAACGCAGCCGGTCGGCGGCGACTCCTTGGATGTCGGTCATGTCTTCATGCTCCTGATTGTGGTTAATCTGTATTCCCAGAGGCCGTTTTCCCGGGCCCCTCTGGCGCGTTTGTCAACATTATGGGAGCCGAAACGCTCCTTCCTCAAGTGCCTCAGTTGCGCGGAGACAGAGGCGGGTGGGTCGCCAGTGGTATCGGCGATTTCATCCAAGGTTCGCCACCCCCCGTCGATCATCAGGCTGTGGACACGCTTGATCTGCCCCGTGAGACGGCCCTGGTCAAACTCCGGGTCATAGACATGCCCGTTGAACCGCGCATTATCAAACAGGTCGCCCTTCGGCACCTTGGGGCAGTCGCCGAACGGATCGACACCGGCCGGCCCGCCAGCATCGGTCGCGCTGATCCAACAACCGCAGCCATGGTGACAGTCGTGGGTCGAGAGAGGGTCGAGCCTCTTGCTGTAGATGTGGCCGCCAAACTGTTGTGTGTCAGCCATGATAAGGCTCTCCTCTCCCCTCAAAGTCGGGATGACACGCCGGGCCGATAGGCCAAGCTCTCCAGTGATCCCACATCCAGGCCATCGCCTCGACGGCTACAAGGCACTCGATCTCAGTCGGGTACGTCCGCTCGCTCTCCTGCGGCGGCGTACACAGCAACCCACCGTTTGACGCCCCGATGCAGACCGTCAGGGTCCAGTACCAGAGGTAGCCGGTGATGGCGAAGGTCTCTACGAGCATCTTGGATACCCCTCAACCAGATGCATGAACCGGCGCTCGACCTGCCATTTTTCTTCGGCAGTACGAGCGTTAAAAGGCACACGGAAAAAGCTCCATCTGCGATCAATATCGTTGTCGAAAGACCTAGGAATGCACTGGGCTATACCAATGGAAAGGGCGACGCAGTTGGCCGGCATATACCGATCTTTCGTCGTGCCTCCGCGAATACACTTTCCGTGGGACACGACCATCGGATTGGTGATGTGCTGCTTATGCTCATCGTATTGTGCCATGACGTGTTCGACACAGGCTTGGACGAACTGCCGAGCAGCATGGTCGTCTAGGCCATCGAGAATGTTGGTGACAGTCATCGACTTTTACCCAAATGGACCCGGGCGGACCCAAGCGTCGGCATCCTGGCCGTGCTGGAGAGCTCCTGGGACCAGCCCATTTCATCACGGAAACAGCGGAGTTGCTCGCGGGCACAGAGAGCGTCGATGTCGGCCTCGGACAGCGGAGGAGTTTTACCCAAAACGTCCCAATTTACCTCCATCATCTCGGAAACTCCGCCCACTGGCGCCCGTCGAGGAGCGGGAGATCAATCTTGTTCCCGTCGGCGTCGAAGGCCTGCTTGTAGAAAAAGGCCACTCCCGCTTCCTGGCACTCGTCGCGCAGGTTCCGCGCCCATCGCTCGAAGTACGGCCGACGGTGCGGTCCGCTCTCGGGGCCGGTGATCACCCAGTCCAGGCCGTTATCATAAGCGTTGAAGATGGTCGCTTCATCTTCGGGGATCAACTCGTTGAAGGATACCGGCGCCAGTTGCGGCTCGACCGACACACCATGAACGGTCGCCGGGATGTCGAGAAGCTTCCGCACGTCGCGATCAGCCTCGGTTTGGTCAACGACGGTGATCATCAGCCAGACGTTCTCGGGAAGAGATGGTAGGCCATGCTGCCCTGAATACCGAGGCAACATTTTTACGACATTGCCGATTCTTTTCGTAAGCAGAATCCAGTCCAAGTATGGCGTCTCGCGGATCAGTGCCCAGGCGTCGTCTCGCCATTCGGTCGGCACGGCGTTGTCGAAGAAATCGCACAGCGACCCGGCAAACACCCGGCGACGGACGCCCGAAGCCTCGGCCTCTCGGTTCCATTTCACCGGCCCGCCCCAAGTCTTCGTCCGCCGGCGCTCGCCATTTTCGCCCCGCCCTCCCCAAAGTTCCGGGTGTCCAGACCGCTTGGCCCAGGCTTTGGCGAAGCAATTTTTGCACCCGGGGCTGACCGGCCGGCACCCGACCCGGGGATTGAACGTGTCGTCGCACCACGGAATCTTGGTGTCCTTACCCATCGCCCATGATCTCCGCTATCTCCACTTGCGCGTCGGGGTCCAGTACGTGAATCCGCGCAAGCTCCAACGCCCGCTTCTGGCGGTCGATATGATCCTGGACACGGCGCAGCGTGACCACATCAGCGGAGCCGACCACGGTCGCCTCGATGTCGCTGATCACTCCCTCGATGTCGAGTTGGATATCATCCATCGTCGCGGCTCCTTTCCTTGATCATGGCGTCGGCTACTTCGTATGAAGTTTTGGCCAGCCATTCGGGTGTGCTGTGACCGCGATTTGCAAGCACCCCCATCAACGCCTGGCCGGCGAACCAATCCCGAAGGCTCATGCCGCCACTCTTGCGCTGAGTAGCGCCCGGTTGCGGGAACGCTGGGCCACCATAATCTTTGCGTGTCATCATCATCCTCCCAGTTCTGCCCGCGCCGCCTCCATGGCGACATTGAGTTCGGCCATCGCCGCGTCGCTTCCCCCGGCGTCGGGATGGCGCTCGCGAGCCTGGCGCTTGTAGCAAGCCTCGGCGACGACCAGGTTTGCACATTCCCCCAGGATCTCGCGCCACGGCCGAATATCACTTGGCGGCGGTAGCGCGGTGAAGCCCGCGAAGGCGCGTTCCATCATGTGGCCGCCGCCGTGGCGCTTCATCTGCCGCATCCCCTCGATCGCCAGGGCCAGCGACCGGATGTTGTCGGCGACGGACCAATAAAGGTCTTGGGCCATGACCAGGTCGCGCTCATTGAGCGTGAAATAGACCGCCGCCCCAGGCGCACCATCGAGTCGCCGGTTGGCGTAGGGTAGGCCGTCCTGGCGCAACGGCTGATTGGTCGACAAGACCACGTTCCGCGCCCCAAGCCGCCTCAGTTCGCCGAACAGGCGGTTCATGGTGTCCGTCCATGACGGTCGTTGGTGCGCCCCGCTGGCCAACCAGTTCTTACGGCGATGTTCGCTCGTGCGCGGCCAGCCATCCGGCCAGTGAAGGGGCCAAGCCTCAGTCATGCTGTTTCCTTTCTGCCACGATGTCGTCCACCGTCTGAATTCTCTCGCCTATCCACCGCATAACCGGGACCGCCATGCTATTCCCGAGCGCCTTGTATCGGGGTCCGTCCGGGCACTCGATGGCGGGCTTGCCGCGCCACGGGATTTGCGTGAAATTCCGGGAAAATCCCTGGAGCGCCTCGCACTCGATCGGCATTAATCGGCGAACGGCCATATCGTGAGCTATGCCTTGTGTTGCCGCAGTGTCCACGGTGTAGGCCGATCCATCATCGTTCCGGCCGCGTCCGTGCTGGGCCTTATTGATACCGCGTGAGTCCTGAATGGCAACGCACGTTTCCTGGCCATGGTTGCGCCCGACTGGGTGGGTGATGTCGCCCGATACGTCGGGATCCTGGGAACCGTGGAAAGCTATGGCCGGAACATGACTCCCTGCCATCGTCGGGCTGGGGTCGCCATCTTCCCCTATACCAGTTCCTGGCGCACCCCCCGTCGTGCCTTTGGAACGGTTGTTGGTCATTGTCGCGCCCCGGCTGGCTTGGCGCATGTCGATGGGAATGATAGGTGTCCCCCGCCCCGTGCCGTCCTCGCTGGCATCAAACCCCTCGCCGCGCAGAGAGTGGGCGACCAGATGTTCATGGCTTTCTTGGCTGCGCCCCCGCAGTGTCCCTACGCCTTCTTTCCACCAACCAGCGCCCGTCGTGTGAGCGACGAAGGTTTCGCTCTCGAAGTCCTGGCGACCGTGCGGGCCACCATGGGCGTTAACGGCCGTCGCCACGTCAATCGGGCCTCCCGTGTTGTTGCCCCCGAAGGCTTGCGGTATCAGGTGCCCAGCCTGTCCTTGGTTGTCGTCTGCGCCGCATGTTCCAAGGCCGTTTGCAGTAAGGGCGGCAACTCCCGGCCCCGTTTCGCGGCGCGGCGGAGAATTCCCCGACAGGCAGTGGCGCTCAAGAAGTACCGCCGCGGCAGGTCGCCAGTCTCCAAGATATCCGACAACGAACGGACGTCGGCGGCGCTGGGGAACTCCGAAATAGCGAGCGTCAAGCACTCGGTAGAAGAACCCATACCCGAGTTCTGAAAGTCCGGCCAGGAAACAGGAGAACGCATGGTTTTCGTCAACGTCGTATTCGTCATCGACCACGACCTCTGCCCCGTCTTTAGGTCCGTCGTCGCCATCCAGGTCGATGATCGGCGGACGCGGATCGGCAGCACCGTGGGAAAGTGAGGAAAAGACGCCGGGGACGTTCTCCCAAAGCACCCAACGGGGCCTTTTTCGTTGAGCAAGGCGAAGAAATTCGAGGGCCAGGTTGCCACGGTCATCATCCAGTCCGCCTCTGAGGCCGGCGACGCTGAACGATTGACAGGGTGTGCCTCCAACAAAAAGGTCAATTGGCTCATATTGCTTTTCCTCGATGGTCGTGAAATCGCCATGCAACGGGATGGCAGGATGGCGGTGGGCGAATACGGCACGGGGGAACTTGTCGATCTCGCTGGCGAAGGAAAATTGCCAGCCGAGGTCCGCCCAGGCGACCTCTGGAGCGCCGATTCCACTGCATACCGAGCCGACAATCATTACCGCTATCTCCTCCAGTATGGTTCCGACGGGATCTTCCCGGCGGTTTCGACGTTGCTCGTGATCCTGTCGATGATCTCCGTCAACCGCTCGACCTCCGAATCGGCGGCGAGGGTCTTGAGGCGCTTCGCCATGTACTCTTCAAAGTTCCTCGCCAAGTCAGCCAGGGCGGCACCTTCGGAGCGCCCCAAGGCGACGGCGATTTGTTTCCGGATGGCCTCGGTGTTCTCATCGAGATGTGCGAGTAAGGACTCCCGGTCCCGTTCTGCATCGGCCTTTATCTTGGCGGCGTTCGCGTTGATTTCTGCGGCCCGCTTCCGTGCGCGGACAAGGTCATAAACGGCCTCGGCGACATCTTTTCCCAGTCCATGGCGCGTCAGCCAGGCTGTGTTCCAGATTTCGACCTGGCGCGGTCCGATGGTCTTCTGGAGCCGGTCAACGCCGTTGATGAGCAGCTTGAGCAGGATGTCCTCCGATAGCCTACTCCGGCCGATGGTGGGGCCTTTGACGGTCCTCCAAACCTTATCTGAGCGAACGATCATGCCACAGCCCGCCGGGATTTCACTTTTCTTCACGAGCCCCTTGGGCACGGCGAACAACACCGCGCCGGCGAACTCGGTATATCCATGCCATTTGCCGCTGGTGATGTCGCTGCGGAAATCGGCGCGGCTCACCTTGACCTCGTAAACCATCGGTCGCGGCTTGGAATACGACTTGAACATCGTGAAGACGTCCGGCCGCACCGATCCACTCGGGCCCATGGGCATGTCCTCCCAGACCATCCGGCCCGGATTCCCCCGCAAATGGTTGGCCAGATCGTGGGCGAGGCCGTTATGGGTCCATTCAGCCATCATCCTCTCCCTTCCACGACTTCAAGCAAAATATCGACCACCGGGCCCAATACATTCCGGCCGCCCTTGCGCTGGAATTTGATAAACCGCCACGCATCAAGAACCCCCGGCAGTTGGTCCGACTTCTCGCGATTGCATTTCAAATGCGCCAACACGCTGTTCCCTATTCCCACACCCCCGCCGCGTGACAGCGGGATGAAATGATCAACCGTCACGTCATCGCCCAACGCCTGGCGGCAGTAGAAACACCGACCCTCTTGCTCGCCCCTCAAAATAGCGACCATCTTTTCCCGCTTCGTGCCAGTCGGCCGTCTAACTTTTACTCCATTGCCCTTGCTGGCCGTTTCCTGGGCTTTGCGAAGGTGGTCCCGGAGCCCGGTCATGCCGTCACCTCGTAATCCCCAGGCCGCTCCAGGTCCTTGCGGCACGGCGGAATCCACATGACCTTTGTTTCATACGGCCAATCTTTGCGCCACACGAACCAGGCGTAGGACGTCGCCGAAGAGGCCTTGGCGTCCAAGCGGCCCTTGACCATAGGAACCCGCTCGACGAACGGCGCGAAGATGGCCGGTGGTGTGTCCTTGAACATGCGCTCGTAGCGGCCGACGCTCTCGATGAAGACCGTCCGCACCAATACAGCGACGCCCACTTCGGCCACGTCCAGGGCTCTCGCGATGAACTGTTCAGCCAGCCGGAATGGCGGGTTGGTAATTATCCAATCGGCCGCTTCACCCCCCGGGAAAAGGAAATCGCTCACGGGGAAGCCACAGCCGTAATCGTGGATATCGGAGGCCAGCACGGCCATGAAATATTCCCGTAGCGGCAGCACCATCGCCCCGTCGCCACATGCCGGGTCCATCGCAACGTGCATGCCGGTTTGTTTGATGATGTACTTGCACAGCGCCTGCGTTGCCCAGGGCGGCGTCGGGAAAAAATCAAGGCTGTCGTGCGGCTCTGATCGTTGAGCCATGACCGCGTGAGACGTGTTCTGATCGCTCGCCTGCCTACCCATTCATCAAACCCCAAAATTATTACGTTCGTCGATCGACGAGGTAGTCCGTCGGATGGCAACCTTTGTGGCAATGTCAACCCGTGCTTCGCGGCCACGGGCGGAGGGGTTTACGGTCAGGTCGCCTTTTTTGACTGCGTACAGCCCTGGTCGTGTTGGAGCACGGCCAGAGTGGGAAGATTCGCTTTATGACGCCGACGGTCGCCATTTACTATTCCCCTCCATCAACTGGTCGTTTGAACTGGTCTGGAATACCCAAGAGGTCTTCGGGCGGCTTGCGGTCGCGCTTCTCATACCACGCCATGAAGTCCTCGGCCTTCTCGCGCTCCGGGCCGTCGCCGAATTTCACGATCCGGCTCGCCCACTCCCGGCCAGCGTTGATGTCCATCATCCGCTGGTGCGCGTAATGCTTCTCTTTGTCGTCGTCTACACGAGAAGAAGAATCCCCCCCTCCCCCTATGAGGGGGGGGGATTCTTTCTTCTCTTTCTCCTCTTCTCTTGTCTCGTCTTGGCTGTGTGACAAACGCGTGACACCGTCGTTACTAACGCGTGAGTCACTCGTTACAGTCTCGTTGTCTTTCCGTGGGTTACGGTGTTTTTCCTGGCGGGCCAATCCACCGGCGCGTCGGGAGGAAACTTCCTCAAGCTCCACCTCACAGTGTTTATTTCGGAGAACGCCGCCGCTTTTGGTAAAAAAGGGTAGGACATTTTTCTTCACGGCCAGCCATTCATCAAGCGGCTTACCAATGATCGAAGCTAGGGCGTGATCGTCGGCTGGCAGAGGAGATTCCACTGAATAATATTCGTCAATCAGAAGGTTATAGGCACCGTGTTCCGCCAACGATAAATGCCGCGTTTTGCGACGATAGTTGCCAGGTCGGCGCTTATACCACTCCATCATGGGGCCTTCCTGGAAGGAGATTCATTTCGCGGTAAATCGCGCCGAACCGGGCTTTCACGCCAGGCCAGCCAGCGATGGAATATGGGCTCTCGCCGAGTGCCTCAATTGCCGTGCGGGCTAGTACGCCCCTGGCCTGGAGGGCCGCGACGGTCGCGTTGACCTCGCAAGCAACGGCATCGTCGATAAGATCAGGCATGGCTAGGCCCCGTCATGTCAGGATATTTTGAGCGGTTTGCCTGTCGGTTGGTGAGGGCACCACAGACGTACATGATCGCCGTGTGACAACGATCAAAGGCCATTCCGACATCCGCGTAAGAGGCCTCTGTCTCGGCGCGGGCTCGGCGAATCGCCTCATGTCGCGCCCGGACAACCATCTTTGACCGGCGCCTGGACATCAACTCGTTACGGCGGATGCCGTAGGCCGCACAAACCTCGTCCTGGATTTTCCGGATCGTCGTCATTGTAGATTTCCCCATGGAAAACCGGGGCGCTGGTGACGCCCCGGCCGACGTTACTTTTCGTCTTTCCCGACGAGGAGGCGTTCTTCGGGGGTGTCGGTGGCCCACCCTTTGAGATTTGTCACCGCCTCGTGTTCGGCGCTAATGGCGTCACGGTATTGGATGGCCGCCGCTTGGCGGAGAAAGATGGGCAGCTTCACGATGGTGATCCACCCCCTGGGAATCGGCTTGGCGCCGACCATGATTTGCGATAGGCCCGTGGCGTTGACACCACACTCGCCGGCGAACGCGCCCAGCGTCAGCCCCGCGTCGATCAGGTAATGTTGAACGGCCTTGCCGAGATTGGTCATCTCGCGCCGCTTGCGGGGTGCGGCCTTGTCAGTCTTGGGTTTCTTCATGTGCTTCCTTCTTTCAGTAATAGTCCGCAGCCGTGACCTCGCCTCTCGTGGCCCGGCTAATTTTTTTCACCAAGGCGCGACGTGGGTAAATCTCGTTGCGGATGATGCGGGTGATTGTTGACCTGTTCACCCCAATGATGCGGGCGAACGACGCAGGAGAG
>SDBT01014812.1_pt1 | contig 12410 bp, 18 predicted proteins | sample 2277101 | NCBI WGS metagenome assembly SDBT01 (sample SAMN10404973, study PRJNA504765) | marine sediment metagenome | isolation source: marine sediment core GS10_PC15, 103 cmbsf | place: Arctic Ocean: Southern Knipovich Ridge | collected 2010
ATCATCGTGGAGGCCTCGCGGGTGGAGCCCAGCGAGCTGGTGCGTAAGCACGCGCTTCTCAGCGAGAAGGTCGGCTTCGCCGATCGCGTGTGGGTGCCAATCGGCCCCCGCCACCTGCCTGCGCTTCGCAGTCTGATCGAGGACCATGCTCCGGTGATGAAAGACGCGATCGCGCGCCTTGCTGGGAGTGACAGCGCGGCGGTCAGCCTGGAAGCGGCGACGCTCGGTTTGGGCCGCTTCTTCGATGAGGATGTGCGCCCGACCGCTCACAACGCGGCCGTCACGCTCATCAGCGCCGGTGATGATATCCTACGGACCTTCGCGCCCACGTCTCGACATGAGACCGGGCGGCGTGCGGGCGAAGTTCTGCGGGAGGCTTTAGCCCGCACGCAACTCAAGACCGATCGAGCCTCCTTCGCCCTGCGTCAGGCTCGGCACCTCTTCGATCGACAGACCAAGAAGGAAAACTTCGCGTTTATCGCGGCGATGGATGAAGGCAAGGCGCAAGCGAATGAGGATTTGACCTCGATCGCGAGCGAGTTGCGCAAGCTGCTCGACGGCCGCCGGCGCGACGTGCAAAACCTCGGTACCGGAAAGCTCCAGGAGTTCATCGAGAACTACTTCCCTCGGATCTGGAAGATTCAGCGCTTCCGAGGCACCGATGCCGAACAGCGCCAGCTCATCTTCTCCAAGCTCTTTGGCCGACGTCCGCTAGAGGGTGGCAAGTCGTTCCTGAAGCGGCGCACGATCCCGACCTTCGCCGATGGACTCGAAGCGGGCCTGGAGCCCATCACCGACAACCCCGTCGACCTAGTCCTGATGCGCATCCGGGAGATGGATCGGTACGTCATGGGCGTCGAGGTCCTGCGAGACTTCAAGCGCCGCGGCATAGCGGAGTTTGTGCCAGTCGAGGGTAGCGGCCGCGTGGGTTGGACCAAGATCGATGATCCGATTGGCACGGTCTTCGGCGACCCAGCCGTGTCGGTCACAGAGACGTTCGACAAGAGCGTGATGCAGCACCTTAACAGCATCGCGCGCTCGAACGGGTTCACAGTAGAGCGTGTGGGGAAGATCCGCGGGAAGGCAGCGGGGCTGGCCTTCAAAGGCAATGGCCGCATAAAGACGCAGTTCGCTACTCCCTGGGACGTGTTGGCGCACGAGATTGGCCACCAGCTCGATTGGAAGTTTGGCCTTCAGAATCGCTTCATACGTGGCCCGCAGGTGGGCGAGTCGGCGGATGAGCGTGCGCGCCGCATCCGGATCAACAAGCAGATGCGCGCGATCGCCGACCTGCGGTTCGAGGGGAGTGAGCCAGGTCCAACCTTCCGACGTGAAGTGCGGAAGCGCGATGAGAAGCTCGCGGCGATGATCCAAGCGTTTGTATATGCGCCCGAAAAGTTCAAGCGAGTCGCTCCGGATGTCTGGGCCGAATGGCAGGCCGTGATGAAGGAACATCCAGCGCTCCGCGAGCTGAAACGAGTGAAGCCATCCCTCGTCCTCGGAACCAACACCCACGAGTTTCGTCTGCCGGGCCTGCTCATCAAGGGGCACTGGTGGACACCCGAGCCGGCCGCCGTCGTCCTGAACAACCATCTGATGCCAGGTTTGCGCTCGAAGTCCGGCGTATTCCGGTCGGCACTCGGCCTCAACAACGTGATGAACATGGCCCAACTGGGCTGGAGCGCGTTTCACTTCACCAACACCATGATCGACAGCGTCTCTTCGCGCTTGGGCGTAGGCATCTGGCGCATCGCGCACGGCCAACCCTTCCAAGGCTTGAAAGACATCGCGACCGCTCCGGTCGGTGGTTTGATCCATCAGTACCTCGGGCACAAGCTGCTGCGCGAATGGTATCAACCAGGCGGCCAGGGCGCCGAGTTCGCGGCCATGATGGACAACGTCACCTTGGCCGGCGGCCGAGCCCGCATGGACGACGCGCTGCGCACCGACATGCGCCGCCAATTCACGCGCGCCCTCCGGCGCGGCAACATCGCGGGCGCCATACTGCGGATCCCCGGCGCCGTGCTCGAAACCGTCGCTTGGCCCATCATGGAGTTCATCGTCCCTCGGCAGAAGATGGGCGTCTTCATGGACCTGGCGCAGGCCCGACTGAGCACACTCGGTGCCAATCCGCACCGCGATCTCGTGCGTCGCGAGATGCAGACCTTGTGGGACGTCATCGACGACAGGCTCGGCGAAGTGGTCTACGACAACCTGTTCTGGAATCGCTACGCCAAGGACATGATGCAGGTCTCGACGCGCTCGGTCGGCTGGAACCACGGCACGCTGCGCGTCATCTTCGGTGGCGCGTTCGACTTGCTTTCGGTCGGTGGGCAAACCGTGCGAGCAGGCGCGCAGCTCGTCAGCGGCCGCCCCGTCGTAACGCCCGAGATGACCGCCCGGGCAGCCTACCTGCTGGCGCTGCCGATGACCACGGCCATGATCGGAGCGATCATCGGCAAGCTGATGACCGGCGAGTGGCCCGAGACGATGGAAGACTACTTCTTCCCGAAGACCGGAGGCCTCGACGACAGTGGCCGGCCGCGACGCTTCTCGCTGCCAACGTACCTCAAGGACATCTTCCACATCGCCCACGACGCACCAGGGACGATCGCCAACAAGATGGGGCCGTTGCTCGATATGACGTTGGACATGCTCGCCAACAAGGACTTCTTCGGCACCGAGATCCGCTCGAAGGATGAACCGCTCGTCGTCCAGGTCCAACAAGCGGCCGAGCACTTCCTCAACCAAGGCTTCACCCCCTTCGGTGTGCGTGAGTTCCAGCGAGCCCGCGACAGAGGGCAAGGCCTCAGCTCACAGCTCTTGCCCTTTGTCGGCCTCGTGCCAGCCGCCCGCGCGATCACCGCGTCAGCGGCCGAGCAGCTCCTCGTGACACGGCTGCGGGCCCGCCTTCCCGCCGGCAGCCGCACGAAGCTGCAGAGTGAACGCGCCCAGCTAAGGAATAAACTCAAGGGCCGCTTGGGATCGCAGCTACGAGGCATCCCGAGGACGGGCGCGACGGCCGGCGAGATCATTCGCGAAGGCTTTCAGCGGGGCCTGTTCACACCTGGGGATATCGGGATCGCCACGAAAGGCGCGTTGAAGGGCTCGCTGCACGCGCTGGCTGATCGCGCACCGCTGATCGACATCATGGATGCAATCGGGGTCGCAGATCCCGATGAGCGTGCCATCCTGTTGCCGCTGTTGCTGAAGAAGCTTGGCACGCTCAGGAACAAACCACGGGCCGAGCAGGCTAAGCTGATCCCAAGACTCCGGAAGTTGATCGCCCCCGCACCGGCAGCGCCGTGATTTACATACTAGTCCAGAAGACGAACGTTGCAGCGTTAGCGCGTTATGTCGATGACGCTGTAGAGAGTGCCGGCCACGCGATGGTCGATGTTGACCCGGATCACCCTGACGACTTCCGTTGAATCTCCCGCGCTGGAAGTGCCACAAAGAAGTCGGAGCTTTCAAGATCCGCTCCATCCACATCGCCGAGGGCGGCACTCTAGCCCTACTGGTACCCGAGCATCTGCTCAGCTCCGAGGGTATCAAGGTCTCGCTCGACTACATCGCCAACCACAAGCCGCGCGTCGGCGGGTACTACGTCCTCTACGACGATGGTTACGAGTCGTTCAGCCCCCCAGCCGTGTTCGAAGCGGGCTACACTCGGCTTCGGCTGCCCTCTGAATAAGTAGCTTGGCTCGGCCGCCGAACTACCGGGCATGGACCATCCCGAGGCGTTGATTCCCTACGAAGATCTCGCCCGGGCCGTCCTGGTCGGCGGGTTGGCCGATCTTTCGTCGCCCAACCACAGCTTGAGGCGTGACGCCAAGCGCTGGATCTTCAAGGACGACGACTTCCTCGCGTCCACCTGGTGCCTGGTTGCCGGGGTCCAGGTCGAGTTCTATCGAGGGATCGCGCGCCAAATGATCGCCCGTCGCCTGTTGTCTGGCACATCCTTGCCGTCCTAAGCGCCGAACCCTTCGGTATGAACCGTGCTTGCTCGGACTGTGGTCACTCCTCCTCGTCTCACGCCAGCGGCCGCTGCAACGTGCTCGTCACCGTCGGCGCGATTGCCCTGCGCCTGAATCGCGATGGAATAGAGCAGAAGCCGTGCAATTGCTCCTGCATCTTCGTTGACGAAGATTCCCTCGGCGTCTCCCGAGACGACCTGCCGTTCGGCGTTGCCGATGACCAGCCGCGCCAAGGCCCCACCTACACCTACGCCCTAGCCAGTCCGGCCAGCAGCCTGCGTTGCGCGACCTGCAACGACCACTTGCTATTTAGGAAGGACGGCCTGTTCAACTGCCTTAACCGCCACTGCTCGCACTTCCGCAAGCTGCTCATGCCGCCCGTTGTCTCGCTTCTCGTCGTCGACGGGCCCTGCTCACCCTATCCCCGACACGCCCCATGACCACCGATGCCAAACTCCGTCAGCTTCTACGCGCCCGAATCGCTCAGCCTGATCGGGGCGCTAACGGTCGCCGTGATAGCTCTCTGGCGAGCTTTGCAAGCCAAGGACCGCGAGTGCGCCCGGCTGATCAAAGAGACCGTCCAGCAAACGGACATGCTGGCGAGCCTAGCCCGTGTGGTCGATCGGCTGCGCACCGAGGGTTTCGCTCGCTCCTCGCCATCCTCCGTGGCGCGCTATCAAGACCCGACCCCGAGATCGACCGAGTGATCGAGGAGCACCAGGCCGCCCTGCGGCAGCTCGACACCAGCCTATAATCGGGTCATGAGCGCCACCCTCGTCGAACCAGCACAGCCTCTGATACAACTAGCCGACCCGCAGGTGTTGAGCGATGCGGCCTTAGAGGAGCTTTGGGATCTCGAACCGCAGCCTGTCCGAACCATCTTCGACCTCGGCGCGGCCCGCTACAAGGTTGATGCCGCGCCCATCCCCATCACGTTCTATTCTACCGAGGAGCTGTGGATTGGCCTCGATCAATGCCGCTCCTTGCGCTTCACTCCCGGCGCCATCTTCCCGTGCGCCCTCTGCGCCCCTAGCCGCACGGCGATGCTGTCCCCAGCGCTACCGATCGGCCTGCTTATTAGCCCCCCCAACTCCCGTTTCCGGCTTCCTCTGAGCCCATCGCGCGATCGATGCGTTAGCCCAGAACATAGCCTCTTCGACCTTCGTGAGTGCCAGCGAGCGCTCCCTGCTGGGTGAGCACGCCTTCTCAATCAAGCTGGCGAATTCTAGGGCCGCAAGACGTACAGCCGCGTGTAGGGCTACGGTCTCGTCGTTCTGAGGTACGTGGTGCTTGAATCGATGTTCGAGTTCTGGATCATCTGCCATGCCCCCTAGAATACCCCGCAGGCCGTACACAGCCGCGCCTATCCCACCAGCAAATTGCCACGCCCAGTGGCCTGCGATCCTGTCGCCGTCGTTCGTACCGGCGCGCAAACGCCTGCTTCCAGAGTTCCCACTGGAAGTCGTTCGTGCCGAGCGGTAGCACCAGCGGGAAGACGCGCATTAGCATCGGCTTGAGCCCTGAGGCATCACGGTCAATCCACGTCTCGTTACAGCGGCCCCGCCAATCGCACAGGAAAGCCTGCCAGCCACCCATCAGATTCTGATCGAAGTACGCCACCCACAACTTGTGAGCCCGCCATTCCTCGACATGCCGAATCCACCGCAGTCGCTCAGCTTGGCGCTTCCGTCGCGCTGCCATCACCTCGTCCCACGTCACCATCCGCCGTTTTCCCCCGTGGCCCACCTCGATCGAGTGCAGCTCCGCGGGCGGGTGTTGGCCCCAAAACTCAAGGGCCGATCGCATAATGATCGCAGGCATCACACCGCTACCTCCGGGCCTGCTCGTGGGCCCGTGAAAACCGCGACAAAACACGACATTTTAGCTCTCTGGTGTCTGGGGATGGATGGCTGCGCGGAAGAACTCTTCCATGTCATCTGCCTGCCAACCCCAGTTCTTGCATAGATAGCCCTCTACCTGTCGGAGGGCCGCCTGCATCCGGTCCCGTTGGGCTAGTACCGCGCGGAGAGCTTCGATGTCCAACGCACTGAATTGCTTTATCTTCTTGCGTTCGAATCTGGACCAAACCCGCACTCGCTCAAGCTGTTCCGGAAACCGCAGTCGCTCAATCCGTGCGTCATCACCATTCGCCCTTAGAATCAACGTCCTTACCGGCATCACTTTGCTCCTTTCGTGGCTTTCTTTGTCGACTTCTTCGTCGCCTTCTTCCGAGGCTTGCTCTCGGCAGCCACCTGCGCCCGAATCCGCTTGACTTTGATGTCGAAGTCCTCGGCCCACACGATCAACTCGGTCGAGTTCTGGCCGTACTGAGAAACATCGGCGAAAGTTAGCAGCACCAGCTCGATCGCGATGGCGCCCCACTCGCCTTCTGTTACCTTCCCCTTCAAATAATCGAGGCGATTCACGATCTCTCGCGACTCTTTCGGCACCGACCACCCATGCCGATCGAGGAACGTCTCCCACGGTGTGTATGCGATAGCCTCCGTAGCGCCCGCCGCCAGGATCGCGAACACCTGGTCTTTGTCGTATGGGTGGTTGCCTGGCGTGAGCTTTCTGATGACCTTCGGCAGCAACTCGTCAACGATCCGGGCCCGCACGATGAGTTCGCGCTTGCGCTTGACTGACTCAGCCTTCTGTTGTTTATCCCAGCTCGACTGGCTTCCGTCGTAGCCGCCACCTGTTTTGGGGAAGTGAGTGGGGCAACCGCTCTCGCGCAAGCAAACCGTCGGCACCTCACCAACCCCTTGGTACCCCTCAACGACCATTCCGGTGACACTGTGGCCGCATTTGTCAGCCTCGTCAACCCGCATCCAGTTGGTCGGAGCCAAGCCTCTTTCCCTCGTTTTCGTCTCGTAGGTCGTCGACAGCTCCACCAGCTCTGGTCTACGCTTGATTTCGCGATCTACGTGAGCCAGCACTTTCCCACGCATGCACTCTGGATCGAGGCAGCGGTCATCCTTCGCAATCTCCTCAAAGAGCATCCCAGCCGCCTCCGAGCGCTTCGGGCACTTGGTACATGCCCCGGCCGCCGGCACAAGATCCTTGTCGGCCAGCTTGAAATGCACTTCGCTGAGCAGACGCGCTGTGTTCCCTTCGATCCACTGCTCCACATTGCGTGGGCTAGGGTCTTGCTCCCAGAGAGCGTTATCGCCAACCGCGTCTGCGTCGAAGAATTTCTCGTACGCCTTGCCTTGCTGGTCTGGTTGGAGTCGCGCCAGCATCATCCCCGCCTTCACACCGAGGGCATCACAGAAGAACTTTTCCTGCCATGCTTCGCTGAGCGTGATGAGCCGTAGGCGGTTGTAGATGTAGCTTTCCGATTTGTCGAGGCGATCCGCCAGGTAGCTCACCGTCGAGCCTTGCTGCACCATCGCGTTCAACCCGACCGCCTCATCTAGCGGGTGTGGTTGCTCGTTGTGCAGGTTGTCGAGCATACAAAGCTCGATGGCCGTCTTGTCGTCGACGTTCTCGATCACTTGGACGGGAACGGTGATGACGTTGGCCGCTTTGGCTGCTCGGAACCGCCGATGCCCGCCAAGGATTTCCCACTGACTTGATCCGGCCGGCAGGCGGACCAGCAGAGGAGCGATGACCCCGTGTTTTCGTACCGACTCGGTCAGCTCCACCATGTTGCGGTAGTGCTTGCGTGGGTTGAAGGATGCTTCTTTCAGTTTGTCTAGTGTCAGATCCACGGTTATGCTCCTTTCGCTTTGCACCCGCAGCGTGTGACCGCGGGGATTCCTTTGACTTGGGTTTCGCGCCAGCCCGTCCCGCCACAGTGGGCGCACTCGCTGGCCGGCGGCTTCTTCGCCGGTTTCCTGGGTACGAGGATGAGCCGGGCGTCGTCAGGCGGTTCCTTCGTACTGGGAGTACTTGGGGACCCAGTCCCCAACTCCGGTTCCTTCTTACTTCCTTCCCTTATTGACTCCTTTAGTGGGGAACCATTCCCCAACCCCTGGGAATTCCCCACCCCCCCCCGGGGAAAGCTTTCCCCAACCTCATAGAGCGCGTGCCACAGGAATTTGTAGCCGTTCGACCCGCCTTGTTTGTGACGAACCCGGATCAACTTCTCCTTGAGCAGCCGGCCCAGCGCGTATCGGACTTGATCGCGTGTCAGCCCGCATTCCAGCGCCAGCGTCGCCTGCGCCGGCCAGCAATACGCTCTCTTGCCGGCGTGCCTGAGCAAACAGGCAAAAACGATCTTGGCGTTGCCGGTCACAACCGTCGATTGCATCATCGGCAGCGGCACGCAGGCCACTTTGAACTTCCGCCAGGGCGTGAACTCCTCACCTATCTTCAAGGGCATTCACTCTCGCTTCGAGGACCGCGACGCGCTCTTCGACGTGTTCTTCACCAATCAACGTCGCCAGCTTGCGTTTCTGGCCGTTCACTCGTTCCAGCCGCAGCGCGAGCGACCTCCGGTCCTCCTCGCAATCGTTGAGGCGTGTCAGTAGCGACCCGATACACGCCTCCATGGTTTTGTGGTTTTTCCCTCTCTCAAGGCAGTGTTTACACACGTCGGTTCTCCCTCTCTCTGATGTAGCGGAAAGCGGGCTTCGCGCCCTGTTTGCGCACGTGCTGTTGCGCAATTGCGTCCAGCGTGCCGTACCACATGAAGAAGTCGTGCGCCTGCACCTCGTTTAGCGGCCCCTTCAGGCGGTTACAAACCCCACAGCACTCGACCAGGTTCTCCTTGGTGCTCTGACCACCACGCGATCGTGGGTTCCAATGGTCGAGCGAAACATCCGGGAGCGCCAGGACTTTGCGGCAATAGGCGCACTGCCACAGCATCGTCTGACGCCAACGGCGGTCGAAGAGCCACTGCCGCAGCTCGGGCAGCGTGATGACTGGGTTTCGATCGTGACGCCGCAGGTTGGCCCAGATGCGGCCCGTCTGCTTCGTCCAGTCCCTTGAGGGTGAGACCGGAGTCACTGGACCGGGCCCTTGGCGGGAATGTCGAGCAGAGTTTTCTGGCTCGGCTCCTTCGTAGTGGCCTTCTTGCCCTTGGCGGCCGCCTTGGCAGCCTTCTTCTTCTCGGGGATCTCGCCAATCAGGATCTGGTCGGCATTCAGCTTGATCTCCAGCGTCCCTTTGGCCTGGCCGGCCGTCAAAAGGTAGGCCAAGATCGCACTCCCATCGCTGTCCCTGACGCTCTGTAGGCTCATCGTCAGCGAGAGTCCGCTCTTCGTGCGCTGCGCGAAGAATTTGTGGACCTTCGTCAGTGACAGTATGAGCTTCAGCTTGACTCCCCGGGGGCTCATCGTGGCCATCCCGGCGCTCAGCTCCAGGTCGAGATCAATCCTCTTGAATCCAGGGCGGACGTTTCGCAAGGTGGCGGGCGTGCCAGCCGCCCTACGGCCCTTCACCGGGATGCGCTCGGAGTGGAAGAGCAAGTGTTCCAGGTGGAGCTGGCGTGCCAGCGCCGGCGTCGCCAGGGCCTGGCACTCTACGTCCCACTCGACCTGGCTATTCCTCGGCGTTCCGTGGAAGGCCTTAACGCACGCCATGTCGAATTTCAGGGTCGTTTTCTTCATCTCACTCGTATTTGCACCAGAGTCGCCACACGCGCTGCGCGTTTCGCGCGGTGACACGGCTCTTGTAAAGCTGAAGCGACTCGGCGTAGCCCAGCGCTTGCGCCAGCTCCTTTTTCGTTTGGAAGTGAAATTTGAGCAGCCTCTCGATCAACCGCCAGGTGGGCTTGGCGTCCACCAACGCTCTGTCCGCGATGCAACCGCGGTCCACCGCCAGGAGACGACGAGCAGTCTCCGCGCGGCATTGGGTCCTGCGACCGAACAAGATCCCCGCCGTTACCGTTCTGGAAACATCCGCCGTTGTGGCCGCTTGCTTGTAGCCGACACCGAGTCGCCCCAGCTTCAGAAGGTGGCGTCGGACCGGCGCCGCCGAAACAATGCCGTTCCATTCGCCCCGCCTTCTCGCCGCCAGGCGCTTCGTCTCGTAGCGTGAGTTGGCGGCTCGACACAACAAACACCGGCAACCTGCGCCATAGCGGGCACGCACGCCGTGCGGCTTGCGCGCGGAGGCCGCACGCAATTGCTGTACGGTCTTCGCGTCCATCAGCCGCTCACCTGGCGTCGTCTCAGTTCCAGCCGCAAAAAATCGAGAGCCGACTCTACGTGTTTCGCGATGATCTGGTCGTCGCGTGGGGAGCGTTGGCAATCGGCGGCCGCGAGATGACTGATCGCCTCCTCGAGTAGAGAGCTGTCCCGCAAGCAAGCGAGCCCCACCAACGCCAGCGCCGCCAGCTCATCTCCGTACCGAACACCGCGGTCCTTCAAATCCATCACCATCCAGTCTATTTCTGGGCTCAGAAGTTCAGGCATCGCTATCCCTCGTCCATGCCGGTAGGCTCGGCTTTGTCTTCCGTGGCGTTTGTTCTGAGGGCGGTCAGCGTCTCGTCCACCGCCGCTTTAGCTTTTTCTCGGAGTTCCACCTCCCGAGCGAACGTCCACTCTTCGCTGTCGATCAGCTTGAAGATGCGTTGATACACCGCCTCGGTGCTGGAACCCAGGTCCACCAACTCGGCTCCCAGTGCGCATTGCAGCGCGCTGCGGCCGCCATGAAAGGCCAGCACCATCGCGAACAGCGCTTGGTTCCAGCTATGCACGATGACGCTCGCCAGCTTGACGTCGAGGGTTTCCACCATCTGGTCTGTGTCGATTGTGGTGTTTGTGCTCTGTGCTCGGTGCGCCTCGGCCATGAACTGCAAGACGAACTCGGTGGACATCAGCCTCGGGCTCAGCTTCAGATGTACTTCTTTCAGCTTGTCGTTGGGAGTGCTCATTTCGTTGCTTTCTCTTTCGATTGCGTTAGGAATTTGCAGAGGGGTTGGAACCGACTCTTCGGGAGGATCTGCATCTGCGCCCGAAGTGCTGCCTGGTCACATTTGAGCCACGCGGCAAGCTCAGCAGCGGTCTTGCCGGATGTTCTGTATTTGTCTTGCAGGGCCGTGAGCTGCGCCGCGCTGATCGGCTCCTGGCGGCGTCCACGCTTGGCGCTGGGGCTCTTGTGGTAAGCGCCACGGCCCAGCTCCTCCTCGGCGGGCGTGCTAGCGTAGCCAGCCATCTGGGATGCCCACAACAGCGCGCCCGCGAGCGCCTTGGAGCCCGCTCGGGTCTCCGCCATCGAGCGACGCTGCTGGTCGCTGACGTCTTCATGCCCCACGAGGGTCTTCTCGCCATCGTGGTATTCATAACGGGGGCGACTCGTCCAGTGCGGCTCATCCGTCCCACACTGGCCAAACGCTCCGCCGCACACCCTGCGGTCCTCGTCCAACACTTCGCAGTAGGCCCGATAGCTGTGGCGACCCTGGGCATCCACCCCGAGGTCCTCCAAGTGTTCCGGCACGGTCCGCTTGCTCCGATTGAACGCTTGGCCGAAGAGGGTCCAGCCCTCGATCTTGACGTGCTCCTTGCCACCGATCGTGACCGAGTAATCGTGATCGCTGATCTGCTTACGAACCGCGAGCGCCTTGGCGCGCAACAGCGCCATCCGGTGGGCTGCGTCGACCTCGGCTTGCTGTACCTCGCGCCGTCGCTGGGCCGCGGTGAGCCTCTTCGCGATCGCCATAGCCGGGAGCGCCGGCGTTCCGTTCACAGCTACTGCGTGCTTCATGACGTCTCCTCAAGAAAATCGATCCATCTCCGCATTTCCAGCAGGCTGGATTCGAGACTTCGATGAACTTCTTTAGCGGGGGAGTCGGTGTTGTCGAGCATCACGTCACGGGCGTGCTCCCAGATGGCCCGGTACTCAGATTGACCGACCGTATCGGGGTCGGCCCATTCGGAAAAGCGTTTCATGAGAAGTCTCCTTTCGCGGAAGAAACTCGGGCGGGAGCGGGAATCCCTCATACATTCCCCGCTCCCTCTGCCACCGCACCTGCCAACGGAAAGAGGGCCATGGCATGAACCCTCCCGACTGAGGGAGTGCGGAACTCGTTCTACTTCCAGGCGTTGACGCTGACCGTCACCTTCTGAATCGCAGTCACGCCAGGAATCGACATCGCGGTCCCCTCGCCCTTCGCGACGCTGTTGAGGGCCGACATATTCGCATTCAGGTAGCGCTCGTACTGGGGATTCTCAGCCACGAACGCGATGAGCATCAACTTGTTCTTGACGTTCTTGACCTCCGCTCCAAACTTAGGTGTGACCGATCCACCTTTCATCTTCCGTAGCTTCAGAACCGACGCTTCGTCGGGGAACTCCTCTTGCTGCGTCCGCCAATTGGCCAGCAACCACAGGAAGAATTTCTCGACCTGCTCCTTAAGACGCCCCTTCATGTCCGTCGCTGGCTGCTCCACCGCATTGCGCGCGACAAGGAGCAGATCATGGACGCCGTCGGCCCGTTTGATCACCAGGCTCATCACGTCGTCCAAGCGCTTCTTGACGTACTGGA
>SDBT01014813.1_pt1 | contig 12410 bp, 17 predicted proteins | sample 2277101 | NCBI WGS metagenome assembly SDBT01 (sample SAMN10404973, study PRJNA504765) | marine sediment metagenome | isolation source: marine sediment core GS10_PC15, 103 cmbsf | place: Arctic Ocean: Southern Knipovich Ridge | collected 2010
TATTCGTTGATGAAATTCACCGCTGGAACAAAGCACAGCAGGATGCATTCCTTCCTGTCGTTGAAAAGGGAATAATCACTCTTATTGGCGCCACAACAGAGAATCCTTCGTTTGAAATTATCGCTCCGTTACTGTCCAGATCTCGGGTTTTTGTGATGGCGCGGCATGGTGTTCCGGAACTCAGTAAAATTATTAAAAGGGCCCTTTTGGATAAGAAAACTGGGCTCGGCAGTAATAAGGTTAAAATAGCCCCAAAAGCGCTTGATACACTCATTCAGGCATCAAATGGGGATGCCAGAACAGCCCTGAATGCCCTAGAAATCGCCTCTAAGGTGACTAAATCCGACTCAAAGGGTATTAAGCATATTGACCTAAAAACGGTGGAAGAAGCGCTTCAGCACAAGGCGCTCCAATACGATAAAAAAGGCGAGGAACATTATAATGTCATCTCGGCTTTTATCAAATCTATGCGCGGATCAAATCCGGATGGTGCGTTGTACTGGCTCAACAGGATGGTGGAAGCAGGGGAGTCACCGGAGTTTATCGCACGGCGAATGGTGGTATTCGCCTCGGAAGATGTCGGTATGGCTGATCCGCAGGCGCTGCATGTTGCGGTCGACGTGTTTAATGCGGTACGATTAATCGGGTATCCTGAATGTCAGATTAATCTAGCACACGGCGTGGTATATCTTGCAAAAGCACCAAAGAATAATTCTGCATACATCGGACTCTTAAATGCAAAAAAGGATGTTAAAGAGACAATGAACGAACCGGTTCCGCTCCATCTACGGAATGCGGTCACTGACCTGATGAAGGATATGAATTACGGCAAGGAATATAAGTACTCGCATGACTATGATACAGAGGACGGAGAGCAGGAGTATTTGCCGGAAAGTCTGAAGGGGAGGAAGTATTATAAGGAAAAATCTTAATTTTGAATTCTTAATTTCTGTGTTCAAATTCCAAACATCAATTTATGAAACGTGTTCCTGAGTGGATATATCCTCTATACAAACAAAGCGATAAAAAAGTTTTTGATTTTTTAGTGAAGTTGGGTACTAATAAGATAAAATGCGACGTTGCTGGTACAAAAAAAGAAATTAGTGAGTTTATTAAATTATTAATGGTCACACAGAAAATGAAGAAGTACAGAGTTTTTCGGGATATGGTTTTGAAGGATATTCAGAAAAAGAAAATTGTTGACACGCCGTTGTTAATTACCGAAGGAAAGAAATTAAAAGTTCCTAAAGGTATAGACAAATCGTGGGCGGTTTTCAAACAGGATCAGCGGTTGTGTGTTTTAATTGATATGCTTGTCGCCAAGAAGGTGGAGTATATTGGAACAAAGAAAGAAGTAATTGAATTTGTTTCGCGATTTTTGTTGACGCAATTACTCCAAGACTGGCGTGGGCCGAAAATGATGGTGGTGATGGAGAGTTTGAAAACGAAAATGGTGAGTTTGAAAAGGTTAAACAGTTTTTTAAAATACTGGGATTTTATACATATTTTTTAGCCGAGGCATAAAAGCTCCGTCTACCCGATGTTATGATTAATATAAGTCCGTTTGTTGGGTAGTCGAGGCGTTTCTGCCTCGACCGACAGCCAAGGCGCAAAGGCCTTGGCTACACCTTGAATATCATGATATATGAAACCATTACGGTTCAACGAAGCCAGTTATGCACATTTTGTCACTACAAAGACATTTCGAAACAAACCAGTTTTCAATGATTCAAAGTGTTGTGAGATTTTAATAACCGATATTGATTTTTATAGGAATAAATTGGGATTTAAGTTGATTGGTTATGTGATAATGCCCGACCATTTACATTTGATTCTATGGTGGGATGTGGAGCAGTATCCGGAGTTGACTGTTTCAAAAGTGATGCATGGCATTAAGGGTTTGTCTGCCCAGAATTTATCACGATATTTATTGGGTAGTCGAGGCGTTTCTGCCTCGACTGACAGCCAAGGCACAAAGGCCTTTGCTACCCCGGGTAAAAAACGTGTTTTAAAAATTTGGCAACCATCATTCTATGATTTCAATATTTATTCCGCAGAAAAATTTTTTGAAAAACTAAATTACATCCACTGGAATCCTGTTCGTGCCGGATTATGCGAAAAGCCAGAGGACTGGCAATCGTCATCGTATCACTTTTATGAATACGGGGAAAAAGGTAAGATCAGAATAGATACTATATCGTAACGTTATTTATCCCCTTTAAACCTTTTTTACAAGTTACCATCAATAATATGCCACGTAAACCAAACCAAGTTTTTGAGGAGAAGTTAAGCTGGTCGGACAAACTGGCTCAGCAAATTTCTAATTTTGTCGGTAATATCTGGTTTGTATGGATCCATGCATTATTTTTTGCAGGATGGATTGTATGGAATGTAATATTAGAAGATGGCTGGGATCCGTATCCATTTGTCTTCTTGGTGCTCATTGTGTCTCTTGAGGCCATATTCCTATCCACGTTCGTTTTGATGGCGCAGAACAGGGAGTCCCGTGAAAATGAAATCCGTGATGCGCTTGATTTTGAAGTTGACGTCAAGTCAGGGCAGGATATCGAAGAGATAAAGCGGATGGTGAAAAAACTGGTAGATAAAAATAATTAAGTACATTTAATGAATATTGGTTTTTTTCTAGCTCTAGCCGCTGGTTTTGTATGGTCAGTTGGTAATATCTCGCACAAACTGCTGGCCAGTCGTTTGATCCGCAGTCCTTTTTTTATGCTGCTGGTATTTAGTACGGTAGCCGGGGTAGTTGGTCTTGGAGTATTTGTGTTTGAGCCGGTTATCATAACCGGAGGTGATTTAATGCTCGCTCTCGGTGCAGCCATCGTTTATTTATGTGCAGTATTTTTTTATTTTCAAGCAATGAAAATCGAGGAGGCCTCAAGAGTCGTGCCTTTATTTGCTATCGGTACTGTATTGATTATCGTGATGAGCGCAATTTTTTTAAAAGAGGTTTTTTCAGTACTGCAATATATTGGAATTTTTTTAGTGATTAGTGGCTCGGTAATCATTTCAACGCAGGGTAGATTTTTTTCATTCTTAAAAAGCCGTTTGTTAGGATGGATGTCTTTATCAGGATTGTGTTTTGCAGTGAATACACTATTGGTAAAAAAAATACTAGAAACGCATTCGTTTGTACAAACATTTTCCCATCTCAGCTTGATTAAAGGCCTGATCGGTCTTGTTGTTGCAATAATATTATTTCCTCGGGTGCGGGATGCGTTTAAACAAATTTCGCGTAAGCACATTTTTATTAATGTTGCTACCGATCTTATGAATATCGGCGCCGAATTTATTTATACCATAGCGCTTTCACTATGGTATCTTACTTTAGTAGAAACGGTTGCTTCATTGCAGTACGTCTTTATTTTTATATTGACGATATTGCTTTCGCGTTTTAGGCCTCAACTGGTTATGGAAAGGATTACCGCACGGATTGTTGCGCAAAAAAGTTTTTCAATTATACTGATAGTAATCGGCATATACTTAATATCGTAATATGAAAACGAAATTAAAAAAATGGAAAAAAGTGAGTTCGAAAGTCTTATTGAAAAATGATCACTTTACGGTTTATCATGATGTGGTACGGTTGCCGACCGGACAGCTGTACGATTACTACTTTACCAACAAACGCGGTAAGGCCTCTTTCGTATTACCGATTGACGACAAGGGCAGGATTCTGCTTGCGAAGGAGTTCCGATATCCGATTGGAAAAGTAGTATATGGAGCAGTCGGAGGTTCTGTTGATAAAGGTGAAACACCATTGCAGGCAGCAAAACGCGAAATGGCTGAGGAGAGCGGCTATACTGCAAAATCAGTTAAACTACTTGGTACATTTTACGGCAATCCGGGACGGAGCGGAGTCACTTTTTATACATATGTGGCTCGCGGACTTACTCCGCATCCGCCCCAGCAGGAGTTCGGGGAATTCATTGAGACTGAATTCGTAACTGTAAAAAAATTGCGTTTGATGATAAAAAACGGTGCAATAGTTGATCCATATTTAATGACTTCATTTTTACTGTATTCCAATCAATAGCAGGCACTGGACGAAGACGGGAAGCTAGCGTAAAATAACCATAGAGAGGCTGATCATTAACCATTGAAAGGGTCTTTCATATGAACGAACAAATGAACGAACAAAACCAACAAAATCAACAACAAAATCAAACAGAAAACCAGCCGGCCCAACCAACCGAACAGCAGCCGGGCGAAAAGCCATCATCAGGCGGACCGAGCAAAGCGGTAATATGGATTGTTGTTATCGCGGTAATTATAATAGCCGCTATAGTAATTTGGGTAGTAATTGATTAATTCCAGTTGTAACGAGTATCATTTTGCAGCTTTTTAACAGTTGCAGACGTTTTATTATTGAATTTATCTATGAACGATGAACGATCAGCCGGAGCAGTAATTTATTGTAAACACGGTAAAAAGGTGGAATACCTAATTTTACAATATCGTCATTTGCTTTGGGACTTCCCGCGCGGTCATGTTGAATCGGGCGAGAGTGATACTGATACGGCTCAACGGGAAATTCGTGAGGAGACCGGCATATCTGATTTAAAATTTACCTCTGGATTTGCATCGGAGCAATCGTGGACTTATAAAACGTCTGATACAAAAAAAAAGAGCAAAAAAGCCGTAGTATATTTTCTTGCAGAAGTGGACAACAAGACTGTTACGCTTCAGGAAGAGAATTTGCAGTATAAGTGGTTGCCGCTTGATGATGTCCTGGCGCTTCCGTCGTTTCCCCACGTCCAGCGTGTGATACGGGAAGCAGATTCGTTTATCGCTCAGCACAAGTGACTTTGACGTAAATACAGTCATACCGTACTCTTACCATATTAGACTATTAATCACTCTGTCCTATGAACGACGAAAAATGGCAGGATATCACAGGTCGTGTGATGGATGATTTTGAGCTACTTGAGCGGGAAGTTGAAGATTTGCCCGATGGTCCCGGTTCTGTTGAATACGTAATATTCAACGGACCGCTCGGTAAAATGAAACTCGAGAGAACTTCGAAACCGCTTGTGCTTGATAAAAAGGCGGTCGGATCAAAACGAATTGGCAGCTCAACGCATGTCGAATACGTCTTTTCTGAAACGGAAAAAGTACACACGTTCAAAGCGTATAAGTGGGATGATGTACAGGATGAATGGGTCGAGATGGAAGCTGGATCAGGATTTGATTTGTGAAAATTGCGATTATAATATTTCTCATCCTCCTTATTGTCTTTACCGCGTTATTATTTACGACGCGATACCTTGCTAATGCCGAGAATTTAGATAATTGGTTTAATGAATTATTCCGCGAGCAGGCAGCACAAAGTCCGGCACTTCGTGCATTGTTGAATTTGCAGTGGGATGGCGATGCTAAGTCTGATTACCTGGCTGACAAGAATTACCAGAGTATAACCATAGAGCTGGACCGTTTCGACGGATGTACAATATCTGACACATCTCTTGATACGATCGTTGAAGAAATCCAGACAGTAACCGGAAAGCAGGACGGAGTGGAGCTGGTAGAAAGTGATATAATCCCGTTGACCAGCGACCGACACAATAGCGCAGAAATCAGAAAATTATCTGAGCGGTATAAATCATTTCGTTCCGGGGATGGTAATGCCGTCTTGTATTTGCTTTGCATAGGCGGTTACAGCGAAGAACCTTCACAAATAGGGCGCACCGTTTATGAAAATGGCATAGTGTTGTTTTGGAATACTATGCGTGAATTAGCGGGAAATAATCAGGCAATAATGGATGCATATATTGTTTCGACGACATTGCATGAATTTGGCCATCAAATGGGAATTAATCACATAGATACGCCGCAATGCCTGATGCAGGCATCAATGGAGAGTCCATCGTTACCTGTAATCACGGCTATTACCATACCCAAAGCCTATTGCCATGATGAGCTTGAGGAGGTTCAAAAAGTACGTGATTCGTTGTATACTAAAGAAAATTGATTTACAAGGCAGATAATGGCAGAGAACAGTAAAATCAACCGAGATATTGCTCAACTATTCCGGGATAAGGGAAATAAGCTTGAAGTACGGGGTGGAAATCATGCTTTTAGAGCTCTCTCATATTATAAAGCTGCAGATGCGATAGATGGGTTAGAGCGGGGCCTTGATGATATTTATATAAAGAGCTGGCTCGCTGGCCTACAAAAAATTAATGGCATTGGTAACAGGTTGGCTCATGATATCGAGCGGGAGCTGAAAAAGAGAGGCATAACGAGATAATGTATTCACTTATAAAATAATTTATATTAAAAGCAATATGTACGGAACATTTCGAGAAAAACTCACGAGTGAGCTTGATAAAATAAAGGAAGCAGGACTCTATAAGGAGGAACGGGAATTAGAAACTCCGCAGGGCGTTGTAATAAAAACGAACGGTAAAGAAGTGCTGAATTTTTGCGCAAATAATTACCTTGGATTATGCGACCATCCGGATATCGTAGCTGCCGCAAAAAAGGCAATTGATACGCATGGTTATGGAATGTCATCAGTTCGATTTATTTGCGGAACGCTCGTCGTTCATAAAGAGCTGGAAAGGGCACTATCTGAATTTTTGGGAACCGAAGATACTATTCTGTACTCTTCCTGTTTTGATGCAAACGGAGGTCTTTTTGAGACGCTGCTCGGTAAAGAAGATGCCGTGATTTCAGATAAGCTCAATCACGCGAGTATTATCGACGGCATCCGTTTATGCAAAGCGGAGCGAAAAGTATTTGCCCATAAGGATATGGCTGATCTCGAAAAGCAACTTCAGGATTCGAAAGATTTCGGTACGAAAATGATTTGCACTGATGGAGTATTCAGCATGGACGGTGATATCGCCAATTTGAAAGGAATTTGCGAGCTGGCTGAAAAATACGAAGCGCTGGTCATGGTTGATGATTCCCATGCAACCGGTTTCGTAGGGGATACCGGCCGCGGCACGCCTGAATACTGCGGCGTTGAAGATAAGGTTGATATCATCACCAGTACGCTTGGTAAAGCATTGGGCGGCGCATCGGGCGGGTTTACATCCGGTCGGAAGGAAATTGTAGAATTTTTACGACAGCGTTCGCGGACGTATCTCTTTTCAAATACGTTAGCGCCGGTTATTGCAGCAACTTCCGTTGCGGTCATCAAGATGCTTAAGGAAGATCCGTCTGTTCGTAACAAGCTTGTTGAGAATACGAAGTATTTCAGGGAGCAGATCGGAAAACTCGGACTCGATGTAACTCCCGGCGAACACCCGATCGTCCCGGTCATGCTCTATGACGCAAAACTTGCAAAGGGTATTGCGACTGATTTGCTCGCCGAGGGTATTTACGTTATCGGTTTCAGCTATCCGGTAGTGCCGGAAGGGCAGGCGAGAATCCGCGTGCAAATTTCCGCTGCACACGAAAAAGAGCACCTTGATCGCGCACTCGCGGCATTTGAAAGTATCGGTAAAAAACACGGAGCAATTAAATAATTTAAAAATCAGTACTACTACTATGAAATCAAAAACATCACTGTCTATTATCCTCGCGATAGCAATTTTCGGAATTTTATTTTCGGGATATCTGTCGTATTATACGTTATTCACAACAGGTTGCACCGAGGCCATCATAAGTTGCGGCGGTGGGGAACCAGTTGAGATATTCGGCCTGCCAACATGCGTCTATGGCCTGTTTATGTATATCGTTGTAACTATTCTTACAATTTTAGCAATTAAAAAAGAGTCAGCGCTCGGCATTCGTAAAGCTATTTTAGTTATTGCGATTGTCGGTGTATTATTTTCAGGATCACTTTCGTACTATGAATTATTTATGCAGGATACGGAATTTACCGAACTTCCGGCTTGTGTATACGGCTTGATAATGTACGTGACGATACTCATTTTTTCAATCTGCAGTGTGCGAAAACAAGTACAGAAAGAACCAGAACAAACCATTGAACAACAATAACAATGGATTTCCCCGCTGATATAATTGAGTTTTTAACTGATTCGGAGGGACTCGGATTCCCGATACTTATTGGTGCCGGGCTCGGCATCATTCTCCTGATGATGAATTTCACTACCAAAGAAGAAAAAGAATCCACTGATGAAATAGAACGGAAAAAGGATATGTATCAGGGGAGGCACCTCCCGCGTAAACCATTCTAACTGCAGATTAGTACATATGGCGTTACTTGAAGTTAAAGAGTTAACTAAGGTATTTAGCAGTAAAAAGGGGAAGGTGGTTGCTGTCGATACAGTCAGCTTCACGGCTCGTGAGGGTGAAATTTTCGGATTGCTGGGGCCCAATGGTGCAGGAAAAACGACCACAATACGCGTATTAGCAACGACGCTGCAGCCAACGTCGGGTACCGCAATAATCGCAGGTTTTGACATACAGCAGGACGCTGAGAGCGTCCGTCAGCATATTGGGGTACTGACAACAGACATCGGGCTGTATGATCGTTTTTCTGGCCGTGAAAATTTGCAGTATTATGGCCAGCTGTACGGCATTGACGGTGAAAAATTAAATTCCAGGATACAGGCGCTGATCACGCAGCTGGAAATGGAGAGTTTTATTGATCGTCGTGCGGGCAAGTATTCCACCGGCATGAAACAGAAGGTCGCTATTGCGCGGTCAATTATTCATGATCCGCAAGTCATTTTTTTTGATGAACCGACTTCCGGCCTGGATGTGCTGGCGTCGCAAACTGTTGTGAGGTTTATTAAGAGTGCAAAAGAACAGAATAAGCTGGTAATACTTTCCACGCATCAGATGCATGACGCTGAGCGATTGTGCGATAGAGTAGGGATAATTCATGATGGCGCGTTAATCGCCATAGATACAATTTCAGCATTACGTGAGCGTACAGGCGCACCAGATCTCGAAGACGCATTTTTGGCGCTTGTAAAAGAAAAAAATCTTTCCGGTACTCCTGATAATGTTGTAAACGGCACTGATTCATCGGAAGGAGACGTACTAAAATCAGAGGACCCAAAATATAAAACGGTTACGATGCTTCGCATGGCATCCTTTATTGTCGTTGCGCTTGGATTACTGGCACTTTTTATTCCGAATCTGCCGGAAAAAACGCAGTATTTTGGCCAGGCGCTCGTACTGATCGGGGCGCTTGGAATTATCGTTACAAAAACATTTTTAAAGAAATATAAAAAATAAATGAATACTCGACACGCGCACATGCTATTTGTCTGGGATTTTCACGGCACATTAGAACGTGATAACGTTCTTGCGCTCCAGCTTCTCGTCAATGAGACATTACGTTCATTTGGCATTGCCCGTGAAATGACTTTAGATGTAACGGTAGAGCTCTATGGCTTGAGCTGGATAGATTATTTTCATCACGCGTATCCTGAAGGTGATATTGAGATGTGGCATAAAATGAAAGAAAAAGCGATAGAAATTCAGAAAAAAGAGAAATATGTGGAACGGTATATCAAACCGATGAATTTTGCTGCGGAAACACTGGGCATGATAAAAGTGAAAGGACATAAAAATATTCTCATGAGTAACTCGGCACCTGACTGGATCAAAATATTTGCAAAATTAGTTGAGCTACAGGATTACTTTGATGATTATATAGCTCTGGATTCACACGATAAGACACGTAAGATTGGAGATACGGAAGGATTAAAAATAAAAGCACTCAAAGAATACGTAAAAAAACAAAAGTATACGCGAATCATAAAGATCGGTGATCGAGAGAGCGATATTGAAGCAGGCAAGGCAGTAGGGGCAGTGACGTATTTTTTTAGAAATCAGTTTAATCAAAAAGTAGAATTATCCACAAAACCTGATCATGATATTTCTGATCTTCGTGATGTATTGCAAGAATTGGAAATATGAGCAACATAACAACAATTTGGAAGAAGGAGCTGAAAGATACAATTCGCGACAGGCGGACAATATTGACGATGATAATTCTACCCATGTTACTTATGCCGATATTGATGATTGGGATGGGCAAATTTATTGAGTATCAGATTAGCAGCTCGGAAGAAAAAATCATAAAAATCGCAATTGTGAATGAAGATAAAGCACCGCAGTTCGTAGAATTAATTAACGATAATGAAAAAATTGAAATCATTGATATCGACAATGATATACGTGAGGCAGTCAGAAATGATGAAATTCAGGCAGGAATAATCATTCCCGATTCTATTACGGAGCTGGTTGATTCCCAGCAGGCCATCGAGTTAACCGTACTCAGAAATTCAATAAATCTCGATTCAGGTTTTGCGTTTTCGAGAATATCATTAATTGCCAATGATTATAACAACCAGTTAATTTTTTCAAGATTTGACGAACAAGAAATCGATCCGTCGATTTTAAGCGGACTTATGGTCAGGGAGGAGGACGTTGCCACGGACAAGGAGACAGGCGGTTTTGGATTGGGATTTCTTTTACCGTTATTTATAATAATTTGGTCCATCGTTGGAGGCCAGTATACTGCTGTTGATATTTCAGCCGGAGAGAAGGAGAGAAAAACATTAGAATCACTTTTATTGACGCCGGCAAGCAGGTTTCAAATAGTGATTGGGAAGTTTTTTGCAGTTTCTACCGCCGCATTAACCTCCGTAATAGTAGCAATAGGAAGCATGTATGCTGCAATAAAAGTTTTTGGTCCCGGACTCTTTGGTCAGGGAGTGAACGGCGCGCCTGAGGGGACCGCAATCGCAAATGAACTGAATTTTTCAATCGATCCAACCGCAATTATTATAATATTTTGCACAAGTATTTTATTAGTACTATTATTTTCCGCATTGCAATTGTCAGTTTCCATTTTTGCAAAAAGCTATAAAGAAGCCCAGGGGTACGTTGGCCCGCTCTACGTTATAGTCATCTTGCCTACGGTGCTCGTCAACATAATCCCAAGTGTCAAGCCGGCATTGTGGTTTTTTGCGTTACCGGTTGTAAATGCAATTATGCTGTTCAAGGAAGCGCTTATCGGAGTATATGATATTACCCATATTATGGTGACACTCGTTACGTTGATTATTTACTCAGCAATAGCAATATATATTTCGACAGTAATATATTCAAAAGAATCTGTATTATTCAGAAGTTAGAAACTTTATTTTGCATTCGAATTGCTCTATAATAGTAATAGAGGCAGTAGTACGATATAATCCAATAACCCCAATATATTATGATAGTTAAGGAGATAATGACTACGAATGTAGTGACTATTCCTCACAATGCGACGCTTCGCGATACTGCGAAAATTTTACATGAGCATGAGATATCAGGGGCTCCGGTCATTGATCAACAGGGGTTACTTATTGGTATCGTATCAGAAAAAGATTTATTTAAGGCACTGTATCCGTCACATGCGGAATTTTACGAAGCCCCTGGTGTCTGGATCGATCTTGATAAGCTTGAGGAGCGTACATCCGAAGCCGCAGATAAACCAATACAGGATTTTATGTCGAGAGAGGTAATAACCGTGAATTCAAATTCATCCCTTATGCAGGTAGGTTCAACTATGCTTGTACGTGGTATCCACCGGGTTGTTATTGTCGGTAATGAAGGGCAAATCGTTGGTATTGTTACCAGACGTGATATTTATAAGAATATATTAAAGAATAGGCTGAAAATATAGAAAGACTATAAAAATGAGTACGGAATATTATCTGTACTCTTTTTAGTAGGGGAGAAAGGTTTTCGAATCAAATGATAAGATGTATAATAGAAGCAATTCCAAATCCGATCGCGCCTCCAATTATAATTTGCAATAATGAATGCTGAAGATTGGTAGGCGTATAACGGGAAACGTCAGTTTTATGTTCTTTCATGATCGCGTTGATTGCCGCACCCTGTTTATCGATATAACCCCGCAGCACCATCGCGTCGATAATAACGATACCGGCAAATACAGCGGCAATCGCAAATGCAGTCGACTCGATTCCTTCCCGGTACGCAACCATTGTTGATATAGAACACACTATGGCAGAATGACTTGATGGCATGCCGCCATATGCAGAAAAAACATTTTTTAAATTCATGTTCCCCTTTATTCCGTCAGTCGCGAGTTTGATCGACTGTACGATAAATAAAGTGATAAGTGGAGCTAATAATAATTCTATAGAATAGTTCATAGTATGGATAGCATATACGCAATAATATTAGGAATCGTACAAGGGCTGACAGAGTTCTGGCCAATTTCCAGTTCAGGCCATCTTGTTGTAGCGCATGAGATTTTGGATTTTAACTTCGTTGATGATTTGAGTTTTGACGTTGCTCTGCATCTCGGGACACTTGTATCGCTTGTTATATTCTTTTGGAAAGACATCGTCAAATTTATCGTAGCATTTTTCAGAAGCTTTGCCAATTGGAATTTGAGCGGGGATATCAATCAGCGGCTCGCCTGGTTTGTAGCAGTTGGAACTGTT
>SDBT01014814.1_pt1 | contig 12410 bp, 8 predicted proteins | sample 2277101 | NCBI WGS metagenome assembly SDBT01 (sample SAMN10404973, study PRJNA504765) | marine sediment metagenome | isolation source: marine sediment core GS10_PC15, 103 cmbsf | place: Arctic Ocean: Southern Knipovich Ridge | collected 2010
CTTTTTAATGGAATTCAAGGCCGGGGAAGGAAGGAATCGCGGCATGGTGGCCGCTTCGCTCTCGCCTGGCGGCTCGCATAGCGCCTGCGGCGCGTCTGCCGCTCCCACATTGAAGAATCGGAAGGAAGGAATCGCGGCATGGTTTTTTCCGTTTCGCTCACAGATTGAGGGAAGAAAAGATGGAAAAGAAAAGGATCTATTTGTGCGGCCCGATCATGGAGGAGTATCAGGGCCGGGCCCGGGAATGGCGGCGGGAAGCCGGGCTTCTGCTGCAAGACCAGTTCCGGCTGCTGGACCCGATGCGGCGGAATTTTCAGGACCGCCAGGTAGACAGCGCGAACGAAATCGTTGAATTTGACTTGCAGGACGTGCGTGATGCGGATATCTTGCTGGTGAACTACTGCAAGCCCAGCATCGGCACGAGCATGGAAGTGTTCTATGCGGCCCATGACCTGGGAAAGTTTGTGGTGTGCTTTTCGCCGTGCTGCTTTGAGGATTGCAGCCCGTGGATGGTACGCTTCAGCACGAAGATTCTGCCCAGCTTGGAAAGCGCCTGCGAATATCTGATCGCGCATTTCGCCGGCAACGAGGGGTTTCCCGAGGCGCCAAGGAATTAAGATGAAGACCCGGTTGCGCAAACTGGCAGACGCACTGACCCGGCCGGCGCGGCTGCCGGCCGCGTTGCTGCTGCTGTCGGCAACGCTGGCGGTGAATGCGGCGTATACGATCCGCTCGCGGGTGGTGAACGGCGTCACCTACGTGCATCTGCAGGACGTGGCCGGCTATTACGGCATGAAAATGGCCTCGTACCGTTCACGTGCAGGCAAACAAATGGTCAATTTGAATGGCGTCGGCAGGCGGCTGGAGTTGACGTTGAACTCGCGCCAGGCCCGGATCAACGGTTGCACGGCGAACCTGTCGTACCCGGCGTTGCTGCACCAGGAGAATCTGCTGCTGGCCGAGCGCGACCTGTCAATGCTGATTGATCCGCTGTTCCGTGATTGGGGACTGCCGGACCACAGCATTAAACGGATTATTATTGATCCCGGACACGGCGGGAGGGACCCCGGCGCGATCGGCAGGCATCTTGGCAAGCAGGAAAAGACGATTACGCTGCAGGTCGGACTGCTGCTGAAAAAGGTTCTCGAGGCCCAAGGCTACAAGGTGGTCATGACCCGCAGTAACGATACGTATCTGACGCTGAAAAGCCGCGGCAAGTTCAAGGGCGATTTGTTTATTTCGCTGCACTGCAACTCGGCTACGGCAGGTTCAGCCATAGGCGTCGAGACCTGGTATGCGGCGCCGCAGAATACCTATTCATCCCTTAGTCCCCGGCAGTTTTACCGCACGGCGGAACCGGGCAACCGTCACGACCGCTTGAATTCACGCCTGGCCTATGAGGTGCAGCGCTATACGCTGCACTATAGCAAGGCGGTTGACCGCGGCATCAAACGGGCCCGCTACCAGGTTCTGTGTCAGGCGCAGTGCCCGGCCATACTGGTGGAAATGGGCTTTCTTTCAAACAGAATCGAAGAAGGGAAACTGGCCAACCCAGCGCACCAGCGGAAACTGGCGCTGGGAATCGTCAGCGGCATCGTGGCCTTTCATCGGGCCTTGGCTTCCCGTCCCAATGCCAGAATTCACCCTCGGCAAAAGGCAAGATCCAATGATTAGACTGCCATCCAGACTGTTTTTTCTGGCGGCGTGCTTGTTGGCGGCTTTAGTCCCGAACCAGACTTGCGCCCAGGCGCAAGCCTCTAAACAAGGCGGCTATATCCACTACAATAATTCCCGGCGGGTCCACTACTTTTCCTGGGCCAGTCTGACTTTTACGGTCAATAATAACCGAAGCAAAGATGCCGATCTGCGTATCAAGATGACCCCCATGAACCAGCGCAATTATACCATTTACGACAACACCTTCACCCTCGGCCCCGGGCTGTGGTATGATTTCCATACCCTGGTCACTATCGGTACGGTGGACAGATATGCCGTGGACATGTATTGGGACGACCTGCTGGTGACCGACCAGAACGTCAGGGAAAACATTCTCAGGCTGGCGAAGCCCGAGGACCAGTTTATCGTCTTTATCAATGACGACCGTGACCTGAGCTACGGCATGTTCTCGAAAAATACCAATCTCGATGCCCCTTACGTAAATTCCTTTAATCAGGCGAAAAAGGCGCCCGCGCAGTTCGCCGGCTATGACAACGCCTATATCGTGGTGCTCTATCGGCCGGACTTTTCGATGATGACCAGCCGCCAGTACAACGCGATTCTGGACTACGTGGCGCGCGGCGGCGCCGTGCTGTTCGGCGATCCGCAAGGCATTATGGAAGCCTGGGCTACGCCGCTGCGGAAATTCCTGCCGGTAACGCCGCTGCGGATCAGGAAGGTGGAGTTCTTGCGGTCTCTGACGGCAATCGGCGGCAAGCCGGCGTTCTGGCCCGAGGGCGCCGATTTCCTTGAAAGCCTGCCCCGGGGCGAGGGCATTACGACGCTTATCCACGAGGACTTCCCTCTGGCCCGATGGGGGCGTTACGGCCTCGGCAAAGTCGGGGTATTTGCCATCAACCCCTCCCAGGTCAAGTTCCAGCGGGAATATAAAGGGACTAACTTTGACGCCTGCTGGCGGCATATCCTCAGTTTTGGCAGCCGGGCCAGCTACGTATCCTCGACCCGGGACCCCAGCCTGACCAAGGCGGTTGATAAACTTACCGGCCTTAAAATCCCCAGGGCCGAATTTATCCGTAACTTCATACTGATCTATCTGCTAATCATTATTCTGTTCGTGGCGGCGGGCTTTGTTTTCCACCAACAGCTTAAGTCCTGGATTGCCCTGTGCGTGATCTCTCTGCTGACCACCCAAGGCATTTTTCTCTATGCGCGTTATCGAGCCCGGAACCTGAACGCGAAAACCGCCACGATCCTGGAATTCGCCAATTACGGCACGGAAGACGCCTCGACGGAGCAGCTTATCAGCTTGATACTGAAGAAAGAACAAGACCTGGACCTGATCAATTCCGACGTAGACCTGAAGTTGCGCTCGATGCCGCCGCCGCTCAGAGCCAGGGTCAAGAGCCGCGGCTATCTCCGGCGGACAATGCCGATCAGGACCTCGAAAAGTCGAAAAGCCGAAAAGTCGAAGACACCGGGAAAAGCGAAAAAGAAGAAAAAACCCAAGATGTTCGCCGACCCCCTCCACGGCAAGGGCGAAGTAATGCGTCAGCCGCTGAAGATCTGCCAGCGGGATGGCCGCAGCAGTCTGATGAATTTGAAGTTGCGAGCCAGCAAGCCGCAGTTTTTCAGCACCTTACACGTGCGCCGCGGGAAGGTGATCGAGGAACTTCCCCAGGTCCGCTGGCAGGCTGACGGCCCCGTAATCGAACCCTGGCCCTTGCCACCAGAGCTCCAGGCTGCATACGCGGTGCTGGTTTGCGAGGTCGGTTATTTCCCCTTAAGGCTCCACAACGGCAGACTGTCCCTCCACCCAAGCCAGGGCGAGGGGCTGCAGCAGCCGGCTGTCGAGTACGTGGCGCTGAGCAAATACCTTGCCCGCGGCAACGTATCTGCTCCCATGATCGCCCTTTTCCAACGAACCAAGCAGGATTCAAGCGGTTTTCTGCCCCAGGACTTCGAGGTGCTGGGCCGCCGGATGCAGTTTGTCCCGGTAGTGGAGGACCTGACTGTTGCCGGGGACATTCACGTTCCCTTCGCGCGCATCCGGGTCGAGGCCAGGCGTGACGAGGCCCGCATCCTGAAACAACAGGGTGAGTGGGTCAAAGTATCGCCTGTGCATGGCAAGGCCACCCGCAAGTTTCAACTTGATTGTTTTCTGCCACCGGCGCACAACGCCCTGCAGGTAAAGCAGCTCAAAGTTAATTTCGTGCCCGAAAACCGCGGCCGCAACATTGAGTTCAGGCTGTTCCTGAAACGGTCGGGTGAAGGAAATAATTTGACCACGAAAAACACGGGAGCCACGGAGGGACTGGAACTGAAAAAACAAGCCGATGGCCTCTATGCCATCGGGTCGGCGCGCCCTGAGTTCTTTGCCGGAGTTTTCGGCCCTGCGAACGGTCATTTCGTCTTGGTGCTCACGGCAACCCCCAAAGAGGCTTTGAAGACAGACCAACTGGCCAAAATCCGTCTGAACACCTGGAGGGTGGTCCGCCTGCAGGTAGCGGCCAGCGGTGAACTGCCCCCGGCGCGCCGCGGGAAGTTGTGAGTTTAGGAAATGGGTTCGTAGGTTCGTATCTGAGTAAGGAGAGAATTTGATGATAAAAACTGAAAAGCTGACGAAGGATTATGGCGCGGGCCGGGGAATTCTGGGACTGGACCTGGAAGTGCCCGAGAAAACGATCTTTGGTTTCGTGGGCCCTAATGGCTCGGGGAAGACCACCACGATCAAGCTGCTTTGCGGTCTCGAGCGGCCGGACCGGGGCCGGGCCTGGATTGCCGACATCCCCGTGCTGCCGAAGAATCACGTGCAGATCAAGCGGACGATCGGCTTTCTGCCGGACGAGTTCGGCGTCTATGAACAGATGAGCGTGTGGGAGTACCTGGACTTTTTCGGCGCCGCCTACAAGATCAACTCGAAGCTGCGCAAGAAACGCATCGAAGAGGTCCTCGACATTACCGATGCCTCGCACATGATTGACTATCAGGTAGCCTCGCTGTCGCGCGGCATGCACCAGAAGATCGGCATCGCCAAGACCTTGTTGCACGACCCAAAACTCCTGATCCTGGACGAACCCGCCAACGGCCTGGACCCCTACGCCCGGATCGAAATGCGCCAGACTCTCCTGCGCTTGAAGGAGATGGGCAAGACCATCATGCTTTCGAGCCATATCCTGCCCGAACTCGGCGCCATTTGCGACCTGGTGGGCATTATCGAGAAGGGCCGGATGCTGATCCAAGGCACCCTGCGCGAAATTACCCGGAGCCTGCAGCAGAATATCGTCCTGGAACTGCAGGTGGACAGTGACGTCGAGGAGGCCGGCAGGTTGTTGGGTGAGCTCGAAACCGTGCAGGACACGGGCCACTCCGGTAATGAACTGCGGATTGATTTCGTGGGCCGCCGCGACCAGATCGCCGAACTCAATGCGCATCTGGTCCAGAACGGCGTGCGGGTGGTGGCGCTGAAGGAAGCCGAAATTGACTTGGAAAATGTTTTCCTGACGGTGACCGGCAAGGGCGCCGGGGCGGGCGATAAAACCGCCGCCATTGCCAAGAAGCCCGGCCAGAAAAGTCCAAAAGTCGAAAAGTCCAAAAGTCCAAAAGTCGAAGCATCCGCCGATCCGGAAATCAATGCTGCGACAAAAAAGGCCCGCGAAACCGTGAGCGAATTCGTGAAAGTTCTTGGCCGTCCGGCGGCTAACCAGGACGGTTTTGCCGTCAAGAAGTTGTTCAAGGAGAAGGGCAAAGAAGATATTCTATGGGTTGTCGACCTGAAATTCGACGGCACTAAGTTCACTGGCCACCTGCGGAATGAGCCGAAGTACGCCCGGAGTGTGCGTCAGGGCGACACGCTAAGTGTGAGCACGGCTGAACTGGCTGACTGGATGTATATCGAGGACGGTTTGCTGGTGGGGGGTCAGACGATTCGGGCGCGCTACCAGCAGTTGCCGGATAGCGAGAAGAAGGCCTTTCTGAGAGGCAAACCCTATACGATTGCGGACTGACCGGCATTGCCGGCTTTTGTGTGAGACCAATGGCGATAATCAATCCGATTTTCCAGAGAGAACTGAAGACGGCGGTGCGCGACCCCAAGACCGTGTTCCTGGTGTTGGCGTTCTTAGTGATGCTGAGCGTGGTGCTCATTTTTCTGTGGCCGCGGACCGGGGTTTTTTCCCAGGCTACGAACAGCAGCATGCAGATTTTCAGCATCTTTCTGATGAGCAACCTGGCGCTGATCATCCTGCTGGTGCCGGCGCTGACCAGCTCGAGTATCACTTCGGAGCGGGAAAACAACTCCTACGCGCTGCTGTTCACCTCGCTGCTGACGCCCGGGGAGATCCTGCGGGGGAAGCTGTTCAGCGCGATCGCGATGATTGTGCTGGTGGTGCTGGTGTCGCTGCCGGTTTCGGCGCTGTGCGCGCTTTCGGGGGGGATCGGGCCGGCGATGCTGGGTAGAGCGTTTTCGGTGATTTTGATGAGCGCGCTGACCTACGGGCTGGTGGGTCTGGCGATCAGCGCCCTGTGCCGGACCACCTTCACCGCGCTTGTAGCGACGTATGCTACGGTGGCCTTTTTTGCCGGGTGCACGTGGCTGCCGTATTTCCTGCTGCGGGTGCGTGGGCTGGGGGGGGTGTTGCTGGTGATTCGCTGTCTGAGCCCCTTCGACGCGCTATCGTCAGTGCTTTATCCGGAACGCTATGGGTTAACGCAGGTCGCGTTATTTACCGAGAATCATTATGCCTACTACTACATCTACATGCTGGGCAACGCGGCGCTGCTGGCGTTTTGCCTCTTTCTCTTTTGCCGCTACGTCATCACCCCGCCGAATCCGGCGGCGCTCTACCGGGGGGCGGGCTACGCGACGCTTCTGGCGCTGGTGATATTCGTTAGCGGACAGGGCTGCTTTGCTTACAAGCTTCTGGGCGCCAAACGCTACCTTTCCCGGTCGCTGGTGAATCCATACTTGCTCCTTGTGCTGGGCGGCCTGCTGGACTTCGCGCTGCTGCTCATAACCCGCTGGCTCTTCCAGATGGCGCGCCAGGCCAGCGCCCGCTATAAAGGGCAGTTCACCGACCTGAAAACCGCGGCCAAGCGCAAACTTAGCTGGCCCTTCTACCTGATTGACCCGCTCAAGCGGAAGAAGCCCATTGGCCGCTTCCGCAACCCGGTCTTTATCGCCGAGATGCGCAGCAAGATTTTCGCCAGGCCGCGCTTCATCATCTACGGCTTGACCACTTGTATCGGGATCAGCATGCTGCTGCTCATCCTTACCTGCGTACAATTCGGCGACTGGCTCAGCCCGGACAAGGTGCGCTTAGTGGCCATCGTGTTTCAGATCGGCATCGTCGCCATTCTGGCCCCGGCAATCAGCAGCGGGGCAATCACCGACGAGATCACCAGCCGGACCTTCCAGACACTGCGCATGACCCCCATCGCCGCCACCACCGTGGTCCTCGGCAAGCTCAAGGCGGCGTTCCTCTATGTTTCGATCTTCCTGATCAGCAGTCTACCGGTGCTCTTTTCCCTGGCATACCTGGATTATTCCGAGGAAATCAAAGACTGGACGGCCTTCTGGCGCGTCGGCGTCTGGATCGCCATTTTGATCCTGGTTACTATCTGTTTCATCTCGGCGGGCCTCTTTGCCTCGGCCTTCTCGCGGTCCACCAGTTCGGCCACGGCCATCAGCTATTGCTTTGCCGCGTTCATCTGCATTGTCACCCTGGCGGCCCTGATCCCGGACGCTTTCACGCAAAAGGTGCAGGAGATCCTGTTGACCCTGAATCCGATCGTGGCGGCATTGCGCGTAACTTCCGACGAAATGTTTGAACAGCTTAGCGACAAGGTCTGGGTTTATAATCTGGTCGTGCTCAGCGTGATTGCCCTCTTTTTCGTGGCCGGGTCCAGCGTCCGGGTCTACTACATTTTTACCCGCCGCAGTTGACTTCAATGTGGGAGCAGACCGGGCCGCCGAAGCCCCTGAGCACCGAAGCCTTGGCGAAGGGACTTTGGCGAAGGCCGCTGCCATGCCGCGATCCCTCTCCCCACTACGGAACTGGCACCACAAGTTCAGTGGCGGGATGAAGCATCGGCAATGGAGAACTTAAATGGCAAAAGCATCAGGACCGAAGATTGTTATGGTGGGCGGGGGAAGTTATACCTGGATGCCGCGCCTGCTCAGTGACCTTATGCAGACAGCAACGCTGGCAGGCAGCCGTATTGTCCTGCTGGACATCAATCCCGAGGCGGCCGAAGAAGTCGCCGCGGCGGGTCGCACAATGGCCCGTACGCTCAACCGGGAATTCAAAATCACCGTGACCACGGATGAAGCAGCCGCGTTTCGCGACGCTGATTTTGTGATCATAACCATTTCGACCGGCGGTTTCGAGGCGATGGCCCATGACCTGAGCATACCCGAGAAATACGGCATCTTTCAGACGGTCGGCGACACGGTTGGGCCGGGTGGCTGGTCGCGGTCGTTGCGGAACATTCCCGTGTTCGCTCATCTGGGGGAACAACTCGGCAAATACGCCCCCAGCGCCATGATTCTGAATTATACCAATCCCATGGCCACCCTGACTGCGACCCTGGCCCGAACCTGCCCGCAACCGGTGGTCGGGTTGTGCCACGGCGTCTTCGAAAACTACCACGTGCTGCAGAAGTTGTTCGGCGTCGAGGAAAAGGACTTGGCGGTCAATTTCGGCGGCTTAAACCATTTTTTCTGGTTTATCGACTTCACGGTCAACGGCCAGCCGGGTTATCCGCTGCTCCGGGAGAAGTTGGGGAACAAGGCCCTGGACCAGTTGCTGGGTTCCGGCACAAAAGATGCCATCGGCTATCATTCGTACCACGCCCTGGCGGGCGAATTATTCGCGCGATACGGTTATCTGCCCTATCTGGCGGACCGGCACACCGCGGAATTCCTCCCCGAGATTATTTCGCCGCGGGAATCGGACCTGAAACGCTTCAACTTGGTGCGCACCAGCATCGAAGACCGGCAGAACAACCTTGCCCAGGCACGCCAGACCACGCGCGAGCTGGCCGAGGGCAAACGGCAGCCATATCCACGCTCCCGGGAAACGGTGGTGGACATTATCACCGCCCGGCTTGAAAACCGCCCCTTCATTGACGTGGTGAACCTACCCAACACCGGCCAGATTGATAACCTGCCGCGCGGGCTTGTGGTCGAGACCCTCGGGTTGATTGACAGCCTGGGCTTCCGGCCTGTGGCCGCCGGGCCGTTGCCGCCGGCTATCGTCGAGTTGTTGACGCCCCATTGCCTGTGCCTGGAACAGACGCTCGAGGCCGCGCTCGAGGGCAAGCGCAAGCTGGCCCTCGAGGCGCTGGCGCTGGACCCGGCCTGTGCCTTTCTACCGCCCGCGAAAATCGAGGCGATGGGCACGGAACTGATGCGGGCCACCGAGGCCTGGCTCCCCCAATTCAAATGAAATCGGCCATCCTTTTCTGAGGACAACGCTGATTTCGGCAAAACGGGCTGCGGGATAAGAAAATCTGCAAAACGCCTCTTGCCCTTTTTGACGGCTGGAGTTACATTCTTAACAGCTTAGGATTATGATTACGGGTACGATCATGAGTGCGCCCGGTGGGCGCGGAAGGGAGTTGAACTATGGAGGTGACCTGTCCAGAATGCGGCGCGGAGCTTAGCATTGACGACTCAATGGCCGACGAAGAGTTGCAGTGCAGCAACTGCGAAACTGTCTTCGAGATTGAGTCCTATGACGATGAAGAAGATGAGTCTGAACAGGCCGAGTATGAAGAGGCCGGCCTGGAGCCGCGGCTGCGGGGAGCGCGACCCCCGCTGGCCCAGGCCCTCTTCGGTCCGCAAGCGCCGGGGGTAATGGCAAAGCGGGTCGCCATTGTGCTGGGTGCGGCGGCGTTAGTGTTTTTCTGCACCAGCATCTTTTTCATGGTCGCGGGCGGGCGGCCGGCGCCTGCCCCCGACGCGGACCTGGCGGAACGTTTCGCCGCGCTCAACCGCTTGGCGTGGCACGCCGAGCCGGGCGCCCTGACCTGTCGGGGCGACAGTCTTATCCTCGAAGGCGATAAAGGCGTAGCGGCGATCTTTCGCCCGGCATTGAAGGGCGATTTTGAACTTAGTTTCGATGGCATGATCGAGCCGCGTAAAGGCGCAAGCAGTATCAGCGACCTGAGCATACTTCTGCATGTCCCCGACGACCCGGCTAATGCCAGCAACGAAGGTTACTTCATTGGCTTTGGCTCCGACAACAACACCAGGACCAAAGTCTTGCGCAAGTCCGCCGAGATCATCGACCAAGCCGCCAAAAGGCCGCTCAAGGCCGGCACGGTCTATCACCTGCGATTCACTTACCGGAATCGAACTATCTGTCTGACTTATTCTACGGACGAAAGCCCTGGAGAGACCGGGGTGGTCAAATATACCGGCGGAGCCGCGATCAAGACCCCAGGCAGCGATCACATCGGCTTCTATACCTATGGCTCCAAGGCCACCTTCTCGAAGATCCGCATCACCCGCCTCGCCGCCGGGACGCCGGCAAAAAAGTAACGCAACTTCGTCTGGGGTCCCGGAACAGCCTCGGGAAAACCGGGCAAGGACTAGAAGTTCGTGAATTCGACTATTGTTCTTGTATCCCTGAAATGAGTTGCTATGATTTAGTCGGGGTGAGGAACTGAAGAACTCAGAATATCGAACAAGGAACTGAAGAATTTGGAATGTCGAACCGGAGAATTCCGAATCAAAAACTTCGGCGTTCTGAGTTCCTTGTTCATCGGTTCTGCCTTCTATGAGGGTTCAAATGTAGACTAATCTTAACTCGATTTTGAGAGGAAGGCCGGGTCTTATGGGAATTGACGAAATACGCGCTTGTGACCTTAATACTGACGAGTTTATTGCCCGGCAGACGGCGAAAATCGCCCGGGCCGTCGGGGACGGCATCGCCATCAACGCGCTTTCGGGCGGGGTAGACTCCTCGGCCGTAACCTTGCTGGCCCACAAGGCGCTGGGCGACCGGTTGAAAAGCTATTTTGTCGAGAACGGCATCATGCGCCAGGGCGAGTCCCAAACCGTCGTCGCCATCTTCGCGGCACTGGGTGTTGCCGTCGAGGTCATTGACGCGCGTGAAGAATTCTTCGCCGCTTTCAAAGGCGTCACCGATCCCGAGCAAAAGCGCGAAGCCGTCACCCAAACCTTTTACCGGGACGTGTTCGCCCGGCTGGTCCGGGAAAGCGGGGCGAACATCCTGCTGCAAGGCACGATCCTCACCGACGTGGACGAAACCATCGCCGGCATTAAACGCCAGCATAACGTCTTTGAGCAATTGGGCATCGACCCCGAAACGACCTTTGGCTATAAGATTATCGAGCCCCTGATCCAGCTTCGCAAGGACGGCGTGAGAAAGGTCGCGGCGGCGCTCGGCCTGCCCGAATCAATCTACAACCGCCCGCCTTTCCCCGGCCCGGCCCTGGCGGCCCGGGTGATTGGCGAGGTGACCCCCGAGCGCATCGAGCTGGTGCGCCAGGCAACCGCCATTACCGAAGCAGAACTTGCTGATGTCGACGCGTTCCAGTGCATGGCGATTCTGCACGAGGATCGCGTGACCGGGATGCGGGACAACAAACGGGAATTCGGGTTTCAGATTGAAATCAGGTGCTGGGACAGCCTTGACGCCCGCGAGGCCACGCCGACGGCGCTGCCGTTCGCCACGTTGACCCGGTTGGCAAAGCGGCTGACCGCCGAAGTGCCCGGCGTCGTCAGCGTGACCTACAACATTGCCACCAAGCCGCCGTCCACCCTCGAGGTCGTGTAGCGCCGTCATCAACTGAGCGGCAAGTGTTTTTGTTTTTTTGCCGGGTGGACTTGCATAGCGATGTTTCACGTATAGACTTTAACATAGTAAACCAACTCTCTTAAGCACAAAGGAGTGTCTAATGAAAGCAAAGAATCGTTCTCTCGTTTCTACTCGGGTGAGGCAACTGTGTTTCCTGGGGTTACTCGGATTGATCGTGGGCTTTGCGGCCGCCTTCCTATTCCCTCGGCCGCCAAAAGAGACGGGACAGGCGGCGGCTAAGGAAAGTCGAAAAGTCGAAGAGTCGAAGAGTCGAAAAGTCGAAAAACCGGAAAGTGAGAAAGTCGTGGCGGCGGCCAAGGATGCCGAAGCTCCTGGAGCTCTCGAAAAAACCGGGGTGGCCGCGGCCGCACAGCCCTACGCCGCCGAAGCAGCTTCGGCTGCGAAGGCTGGAAGTGCGCCCCCCCAGCAGGGCCGGTCAACGGAAGCGCCGAAGAAAGTCCTGCTGCGCACGGTGCACGGGCAGGTGGACTTGAGCGCGAAAAACCCGTTCAAGCATATCCCGGAAGACTACCGCTCACAGCCGCCTGAGGGGGAAAAGCAAGCCGCTTTATACCTGGTGCAGTTCGGCAAACCCATCACCAAGAAGATGAAAACGGCCCTGCGGCAAGCCGGGGGCGAAATCCACGGATACCTGCCCGATTATACCTTCGTGGTCAAGGCTACGCCGCCTCAGGTGCGTGAGCTCGAAGAGATTCCCGAGGTCGAAGCGGTGGTCCCGCGGCCCCCGTTCTTCTCCGTGTCCCCGCGTCTGCTGACGATATTGCAGGATGGCCAGCCGAATGAAGAAGAAACCATCATTGCCTGCGGCTTTAATATCCGGCGCCCGCCGGGTAAAGGGAACTTGAAAGCCGCCGGTTTCCCGGTAGATGATAAGACCCGGGCGCCGAC
>SDBT01014815.1_pt1 | contig 12410 bp, 19 predicted proteins | sample 2277101 | NCBI WGS metagenome assembly SDBT01 (sample SAMN10404973, study PRJNA504765) | marine sediment metagenome | isolation source: marine sediment core GS10_PC15, 103 cmbsf | place: Arctic Ocean: Southern Knipovich Ridge | collected 2010
TCGATATTGTTCCATCTTTTCGATATTGTAATGAACTTATGTCGATTGTTTCATCTCGGAGCGGGTGTTTACAAACGCAGATTAACTTTTGTGTTTGTTTTCCCTTCAACGTAATCTCTTCGATTCTCACATCAACATCTTCACCCATCGCTTCTGGTAGAGATGAGGAACTTTCTTTTGTTCCAATCTTCATATTCAAAGCGTTGTCTTTTTCTATCTTACTAAAATCTAATGCCATTTTTTATTGTGTCCTCCTTTGTAACTGTATATGAATATTGGCACGGGCATCGCTGAAAGGAAAAAAAGAGGTGAAGTCTTCCCTGTAATACAGAAAACCTTTCAGATAGCTTTTGAGAACTTCAATGTCCGTGCCTATGAACTGTGTAAATTTCATAACAAACTCTCGATGACTTCAGACAAACTTTTCTTATCACCGTCTAATTTTAATTGTGCTAACCGTCGCCAAATATCTTTGTTGATAGAAATAGTAATTTGCTCGTCCTCTTTTTTATCCCTCATGGGATTTATAAAGTCTTCAAGTTTATAAACTTATGGAAATATAGTTTTGTTATTCTTCGGTGAACATAAAAATTTATAAAGAAATTAGATTTCAGAGTGTCCATGAACGAAACGAAACGAAAAGTACAATTTTTTTTTGAACATAAAGTCTTAGTTCACATCAACACGCAAACTAAATTTTATAACGGAATAATAATCGAATTCCACGAGGATATGATAATAATTAAAGATAGAGTTCTTGGTGACACCCCAGTATTTTTTACAGAGATTAAAGACATTGAGAGGTTTGCGTCACGATGAAATTTTGTAAAGATTGTGGTAAAAAATGTAGTGGTCAGAGATGTAAAGAGTGTTTTATTAAATTTGCAGGAAAATCTTTTGAATTTGGTGAGTGGAAATTTAATACGACTAAGGAATTAGAAACTGTAATTAAAACAATGATTATAGAATCTCCTCGTAATGTGGAATTTAATAATGAATTTATGTCTGCTTTTATTAATAAATATCATCAACCAGTAGCTCAAAGAAATTACAAAGTAACTAAGTTTAAAATTTTAGATTGGCATGGTCAAACAGGAAAATGGGAATTCTGTAGAGATAGATTTAGAGGGGCAATTTATGTTTTGGGTTTCTTTGAACCAATTAACGAATGGCATGGCGTGACATGGTATCCTCATAAAAGTAAACATAATGTAAGGCAAAAGTTAATAACATCTCTCCGACAGAAGTGGTCTGAAAGTGCAAAAAAAAGAAATGCAAATCAATTATGTGAAAATGGAAATCACCCTTACCCTCAATTACATCACGACAGCGAATCTTTCAAATCAATAGTCGAGATAGCACTAAAAGAATTTACACCAGAAGAATTAGATAAAGGTGTGGGGAATGATTGGTGGCTTCACGAAAATGAAGCAGATGCAATTAGTGATGACCATCCGGCAGTTAAAAAAATATTAGAGTTACATGACAATGTAAAATACAGGTGGCTATGCAGAGATTGCCACATGGAAGAACATAGAGGAAAAAAAGATGAGGATACCAAAACAACTTCAGAAATCTGAATTTAATTTCGTATTATTAAGGAAGAGTGAAAAGATACCATTCCAAAATGGTTGGCAGAAAAAAAATATCAAGTTTAATGATTCGGAATTAATCAAACACCTTAACGGTTCAGGAAATTATGGAGTGATGGGAGGAGGAGAAAGGAATTTGATTATTGTAGACTTTGACAACGAAGAATTACAACATGAAATAATAAAAAAACTTCCCGAAACTTTTACTGTTGTTACAGGGAGTGGACTTTATCACAAATATTTCTATAGTGATAATTCAAACAGCTTCAAGATATACTCTGAGAATCTTGACACTTTGCTTGACGTTCAAGGTAAAGGCAAACAAGTCGTCGCCCCAAACAGCATACACCCAAACGGAAATTCTTATAAGATTATTCAAGATAAACCAATAGCATTTATTCCTTATTCAGAACTCAAGGCGATTATAATTCCTTATGATAAAAAACCAAAAAAACAAGAACAACAAAAACAAAAATATGAAAGTAATCCTGAATTTGAAAATAACTTTATTGAAACTGTTAAAGAAAGAGTTTCTATGGACAATGTTTTATCAGTAGTGGGAGTTGACACCTCAACCACTCCAACCAACTGTCCTTTCCATGATAGCAAAGGAGGGAAATGTTTTGGATTTAATCAAGACACATGGCATTGTTTTCATTGTGAAGAATCTGGAAATATTTTTAGTATGATTATGAAAGTGAAAAAATTAAGTTTTGCTGATTCATTAAAATACTTTGCAGAGAATTTTGGTTTGCAAGATGAATATGATTCCAGTCGGCGAGAATTCCTAAGAAAGCTAGATAAAAAATCAGAACCACAGGAAGTTAAATCAGAAATCACAAAGTATGATTACTTGATTGAAACAAAAAAGGGTTACATTGTGAATGTTCAAGCCGTTGCGAATTACATTCGGGACAAGCATCACTTTGTTACAATCTACGGCAAGACGCATGAAGAAATTTGGAATTATGATGATGGAATATATATTCTAAAAGGTAGAGAGTTAATTGAAACTGAAACAGAGGAGTTACTTGAAGAATATTCCAAGTCCCAAGTTGTCTATGAAATCTTAAAGAAGATTAAAAGACAGACCGCAATTTCCAGAGAACAGTTTGACGACATTCCAAAAGAACTAATCCCTTTGAATAATGGAATACTCAATGTTGTGACAAAGGAGTTCGTAAAATATTCGCCGGGATATTACTTTAAGACAAAGATTAATGTTGAATATAATCCAGAAGCGAAGTGCTTGTTGTGGGATGACTTCGTTGAACAAACCTTTTATCCTGATGATATTCCTGTTGTTCAAGAATGGTGGGGCTTCTGCCTGTATCGAGATTACTTTATCAAGAAAGGTTTTTTGGGTTTCGGCGAGGGCGACACGGGAAAATCTGTGTTTCAAGGTGTTCTGTTAAAGTTTTTTGGTTCTGCGAATACTAGCGGATTGAATCTCCAAAAGATTACCTCTGACAATAACTTCTCAAAGTCTTACTTGTATAACAAGTATGTTAATTTGTTTGATGATATGAGTTCGCAAGACATTAACGATGGCGGAGGATTCAAAATGACCACAGGTAGAAGTCCTATTACAGCTGAGTATAAGTTTGGCGATGAGTTTCAATTCATCAACTATGCGAAGATGACGTTCTGCTGTAACAAGATTCCTCCCATAAAAGACACAGACGACATGGCTTACTATAATCGGTGGTTGCCTATCCCTTTCGACAGTTCGGTTGCTGTGAGTGAACAGGACAACTTCTTGAGTGATAAATTAACGACACCTGATGAACTATCAGGAATATTAAATTGGGGTTTGATTGGTTTGAAAAGATTATTGGAGAATGGTGTATTCACGTTCAACAAAACATCTACCGAGATTCAGAACCTTATGCAGCGTAACTCACATCCTTTGGCAGAGTTCACACATGATTGTTTATATGAATCGCCGGGAAATAAGATAACCAAAGAAACGATGTATGAGGCATATTCTCAATGGGCAACCAAAAAGAAGAAGTCACGGGACACGATTGAGAAGTTGGGAAGGAATCTTCCCCGATATGCGAAATATATTTTGGCAAAACGTGAAAAAGAAAGATATTGGTTAAATGCCTCACTCAAGATTGACTATTAATTATTTCTAAAACCTTATGTATAACTTAGACTCTTACGACACTTATATACAAATCTATATACAGGATAGTAAAAGTATAATAGTTATGTTCACCACCCACCAGCTATAGTATAAAATAAGCGTCGTTAGTGGTGAGAAATATATACTTTTATTTCGTAAAACTAGAAATCAAAATCAACTAAAATAAAAGCTGTGATAAACTTTATTGTTTGAATAACATTCACAAAGCCCATCAACATAAGAATAGGAATCTGCATCGGCACAAACATTAATTGAACATTGATTCTCATTTTCAATATCTTGACTACCAACTTGGAACGCCCATACAATGAACAAAGTTTCTAAAACTAATAGGATAAAGAAAATTATGGCGAGTGTTCTCCAGCCATTACTCTTATTGTATTCAAATGGTTCAAGTGTCTGATTTTTTATTTTATTCATTGTTCGTCTTTCTCATCTTTCTTGTCATTAAACCAGAATAAGTCTTTATCAATTTCAATCTCACCCTTCAGCATTTCTCGAAGCCAAACACTCGCTGACAAATTCTTATATGATTTTGTGATTAAAACTTCTCGATTTATAACAAGTAAAGGCGTTTTAACAATAAACTCATCGAACTTTTGTATTGCTTCTTCTACATTCATTCCACTCGATGTTAATTTTTTAATAACATAAATATCTCCCGCAGTGAGTTCGTGATGCCTCGTGTATTCCACAAGTTTCTTTTTCTCATCTCCCTTAATCCTCATTGAACCAATCGCCTTTAAGATGCTATAAGGGATTTTACCATTTCTATTCTTTCCTCCGGGTAGGGAGAAGGTAGCTTTATCTAACTCATCTCCAATAGTCCTTGTCATTTCAATCAAATTTCTAATTCTTGATTTATTCTGTGATAACCTTATGGCAATTTGACTAAGTGTCAAACCTTCGTCAAGCAACTTATTAACAGCATTAGATAATGCAATCGGAGAGAGTTCCTCTCGATGCACATTCTCTATAATATTAGTGGTTAAGAATTCTTCTTTTGTCAATTCATGTTCTTCAATAACTCCAATCGGTTGCAACAATCCATTTTCTTTAATGGAACGCATTAAATCGTTGAACGCTTCGTCATTGGTTTCCAATCGAGTATTTTTCTCCAGCACATGAATCTCTTCAATGGAAAGTTTGATAGTTTTATCTTGATTCTTCAAGTAGCAAGGGATAGATGTCCACCCAAGTTTTTTACACGCCGCAAACCTTCGGAAGCCATAAACTAAAATGTAACTCATATTAAACTTCCCCGTGATTTATAATTTGGATTCTTAACTTTGTGAGAACAATTTGGACAAGTTACATTCATAAGTTGTGATTTAGTTTCCCATTTGTGTAAACATTTTTGACATTTAATGTTGGTCTTGTTTTTCATAGAATACTACTGCCACTACCCTTTAAATACTTTTCGGTGGTAGTAGTACTCACCCCCAGTAGTGTCATAATCACCCAAACATTTATAAACCCCATATGGTTAGGTTTGTCATGGAAAAAGACCAATGCAAAAGATGCGGGAAAGTTATCGAGGGTTATACAAAAAACCACGTCGAACATTTAATGTCACAACATAATCTTAAACATGAGAGAGAAGATAAATCACTGGAGAAAGAAATGAAAGGAGGCGATAAAAAATAATGAAAGATATACAAGTAGAAATAAAAGGTACAACACCAATTCTAATGAACAGTCCGAAATCAATGATTGAGGACATGACAAAAACTTCAAGAAAAACAACTCAAAAACATATACCAGAAGAAGAAGCAGAAAGAGTTGCCTACCGAATGAAATCGGGGGAGTTATATATTCCAGCAGAAGCGATTAAAGGAACGATGGTCGGCGGAGCTTCATATAAGAAGTTCGGCAAGTTCGCAGCAAAACCATTCATTGCGGCAGGAGTTATTATAACCCCTACCGAAGTCGGTCTTGGAACTAAGGATTATGATATAGATTTGAGAACTGTGGTTATTCAACGTAACCGAGTGGTTAAGGCACGTCCAAAGATTGAGAACTGGAAAGTTAAGTTCACAATTTCCTACGACGAAACCATGATAACAAACCATGAAGATATTCGAGCAATATTAGAAGAAGCCGGTAAACGAGTTGGCTTACTTGATTTCCGTCCACAAAAATTAGGAAACTTCGGAATGTTCGAGGTTACTAAGTGGAAGGAGTAATAATATTCTCTGTATTGTACGGCGATGCGGGGCGATGTGTGGCGAGGCGTGGTACTGTTCGGCAAGGCAAGGATTCATATTCAATGTTGGGCGATGCGAGGCGTTGCAAGGTAAAGCATGGCGTTGTATGGTTATGCGTTGTAAGGTTAGGCAAGGAAATAATATTCAAGGTAATGTGTGGTGTTGTCCAGCAAGGCGAGGTATGGCAAGGCAAGGTAATAATAATCAAAAATGGAAGAAAAGAAAATAAAACAAACGGTAGAAATAAAGGACATAGTTTTTGAAGAAGAACTATATCCTCGAACTAATTATAATTGGCAAACGGGTTACGACTATTCTACGAGCATCGAAGTCGGAGCAAAGTTCCCCCCAATAGTTTTAGCGTTACTAAACAAAAGACTTTATCTTGTTGATGGTAAACATCGCATCGAGGCATACAAACTTCTTAAAAGAAAAGAGATTGACGCCGAAGTATATACTGGATGGGACAAAGCAAAAATCTTTGAAGAAGCCGTTAAGAGAAATATTGCACATGGTCGAGTATTATCTCCCTACGAGAAACGGACTATTGCTCTTAGGTTAAGGAAATTAGAATACTCCGATGAACAAATTGGCAACTTAATTCAAATCCCCCTTGGAAGATTGGAAAAGTTTATCGGCACAAGACTTATTAACACATTGACGGGGGAAGCAATCATTAAATCAGAAATCAAACATCTTGCGGGACAAGACTACGAGGGAGATTTAAATGAAACTCAAAAATATATGTATAGCTCAAGTCAAGTCAGTATTTTATCAGATATTATAATGTTAATAGAAAATAATTTGTTGGATAAAAAGAATAAGAATGTCGTTATATTATTAGAGAAACTCAAATCACTATTATAATTTTTGGCGAGGTCTGGTCACGTAAGGTGGGGTATCGTGCGGCATGGTAAAGCAAGGTAAGGATTCATATTCATATTTCAGGTTGGGTCAGGTAATGTGTTGTTTGGTAATGTTTAGTTTGGCACTGTGAGGCAAGGTAAGGAATCATATTCAATGTCGGGTACTGTATGGTTAGGTAATGTAAAGCTCGGTGCTGTATGGCAAGGTAAGGAATCATATTCGCTGTGGGGTGAGGTATTGCGGGGCAAGGCAAAGCAAGGTAAGGAAATCATATTCATTGTTTGGCGAGGCGGTGTTCGGTTTGGTATTGTAGGGTTTGGCAAGGTAAGGTTATAATTAAAGAAAATAAATCCGGCGACTGAGACCACTCACCCGCCGGAGGTTCAACACTACTACACTATTTGTAGAAAATTATTTACGTCTTTTCTTTCTTTTCTTCTTAGCTTTGAAAAATTCCATTTATATATTCCTCCAAAATTTAATTATCTAAATTGTTTAAGTCCAATCGTCTTTTGTTTTGCGATGGCTTTCCTTAGATTCTTCTCGTAAGTTGAAGGCATATTACCCTCGAAACTTATTTCCTGAAGTTTCGGCTCTGGCGAAATCCTTATTATTTTATTAGTCGTCATTTTGTTATGGGGGGCAATTTAATTTTCTTGATTGCCCTCATTTGTTTACGTTCCTTTGAAGATAAATTTTTTCTTCCCAACTGAGCCGCAGCTCGATTCCGAGAAAGAACCAATCCCTTCTTCTCGTCAGATGATAACCCTCCCTTTTTTAATTTCCTTATGCTCTCCTTGAAAGCCGTAGGTGAAGTGATTGTGATAATCTTTGCGATTCTCGCACTCTTTGGTTTGCCGAACAATCCTTTACTCATCGTCCCCTCCTTTCTCTTCTCTCTGCAAGTATCGCCCTGATTTGTGCATTACTTAGTTTTCTTGGACGTCCCACGCCTCGTGGAATACCCCTCAATGCCCTATCTATTCCTCCGACCAATCTTCTACCAACCTTTTCTCGAACAGCTCTTCTTCTCTTTGACGCCGGAGCTTCTCGCTTAAGTCTTTTCTTTTCCTCTCTTATTTCTGCATTCCTTGCTCTCTCTGCAATTTTTATGTTTTGAGTTGCGGCACGTCTTCCCTTTCCAGTTCTTGCACGTCGTCCCTCTTGAACCAATCCCCTTAGCTCTTTTTCAAATTCCCTAGAAGTTCTAACCATTAGATATTTGAAACCGCATTAGAAGTCGCTCCTAATAATCCTATACCAAGAATTGCAGTAGTCCCCCCTATAATCAACGAACCCATGTCGCTTCGCTCCCTGCGACCACGACGCTTGGATGTCTTTCTTTCCTTTCTCTTACTCATAAAACTGTAACTTTTTAATCCCATTATCTATGATTCCTTATATTCCATCCCCTTCCATTTTGTGTAAGGGTCAAGTCTTGATTTATTCTTTGTTCCTTTCTTTTCTTCTTCTTTCTGAATATTCCGGGAACTCTAAATTTAACCATATCTATATACTCCCGAATGATGTCCGTCGCTGATTTGTCCTAAACGCATTTTCTTGACGGTCATTTACTTGTTTCTGTAATCTGTCTTCTCGCATCTTCTTGGCGGTATCTCTCATTTCTTTTGTCCGCTTTAAGTTCTGCTCACGGTTCGCCATATTCCTTTGAGTCATCGCCGAGAGTTTACTAAACATTGTTCCTTGATTTGTATCTCCGGATTCTGTTAGTCTCCTTGCTCTATTCGTGGCACGTAGTTTCTGTAATCCTGATTTCTCCGCAGCATCTTTCATTGCTCTACTTCTTGCAACTTCCAATGCATTCTTCTTGAACTCCTGTTCAAAAATTTGCTTCTCTTGAATACTTGCTTCAAATCTCAACCGTTCTTCAAATTCTTTCTGTTCTTGTTTCTTATCAAGATGAGATTGAAATGAATTTTTTATTGAATCTAAAAAACCCATTCCAATTATCTCCCCTTAACTCCGTGCTTCATAAGAACACCTAAACTACCTGTTTTCATAAAACTAATTAACGTAAAGATTACGATTGCTAACGCCGCAAATATCAGTATCAAGGTTGTTATTGACCCTGCTCCGCCATCTACGAATCCGTCTGGCTCATAGGAGTAAGTTATATTTATTGTTACTCCTCCATACGCTTCGTCAAAAGCCGTATCATTTAATAAAACTTGAATACTCGTTAAACCCGAACTTCCGAATCCTTCTGTTAGAGCGAATCTCGTTATCGCTCCTGATTGAGTTCCGGTTGCATTAGTAAATGAACTGGTCGAACCAGCAACTAATTCACGTCCTGTAATATCTATCGTGCAATTAACTGTCGAACACAATGTAAAAGTTCCGTTCACCGTGTCAGTTGTTTCGGTTATTCCAACAATGTCAGTTCCGATGGAAGCTATGAATGTCGCAGCAATTATTACTCCGACGAAAACCATTAAGATAGTCATGCCGTCTGATGTTGTCATTCCCATTTCTATTTATTTCCTCCTCACTTTTAACCAGTAAAAACTAATATTTAAAGGCATTTGAATTAGGCTCGTCCAATGAATTTATTAAACACCAACGCCAACAATGCGGCAACAAGCACCGTCGAGAAAGCAAACACCACATTAAATCCTGTAATAACTAATCCTGTCATAAGAATCAATGGCAACGCAAATGCTATCGTCGTATCAAATCCTAATCGCATCTTACTCGCCGCCATAAAATAAAACATTACTATAAGAATCCCAGCAAGTAAAACACTTCCAGCTATCTCATTCACAAAAATACATCTGAAATCTATTACATCACATACCATTTTGTCGTCCTATTTTCATTTTAAAATCATTTAAATTCATTATTCTAATATCTCTCTCCCATAATCTCAATACTTTAAATCCTTTATCAATCAATTCTTTATTTGTTACCATTTTATAGTAGTCAATCTTTTCCACGAAGCCATTCTGCTACCGTAAAGAGATATATTAAGATTATTGGAGCGAAGATTATCGTTGCCAAAACTAAGTTTTGAGTTGCCATATAACCAAATATTCCTGCGAAGTCTGCTCCCAGTGTTGCCAAAACTATTGCCAACGCAACGAAAGCAATCAGGTCTATTCCTGCCTTATTAATAATTCCAGTATTTACTCCTGCAGTCACAGCAATTCCTCCGATGGCTACAATAAACACCGCCGTGTAAAGCGGGTTGCCGGTTATGTTATTTAATTGAAGAATAGAATTAACAATTAAAGATGTTCCACTTATTACTCCGATTTGACCGGTGATTATGAAAAGAATATCTAGGAAAATCAAGAATGTTAGATAGCCAATAAATCGTCCCATTTTAAGTTAAAAGTTTACGGAATACAAAATATACTCCTCCTCCAGTTGTTAATATTGCGATACCATATTGATTGCTTAATGCCGACAACGCTCCGATGTTTCCTCCGGTAACTCCCAATCCCGTATCTAGCCAACCAACGACGCTGAAAGCCCAAACCAATAATACTGCGACCACGACTTTACTCTCGCTGGAATCAATGACTTCTCCCGTGGACATGAAAATTAATACACTAATAATTAAACTCAAGACTATAAAAATCCTTATGAAATCGGAGAACCCATAACTCATGTATAAAGTTAGTTGTCTGAAAAGAGAATAGTCTCCAATAAAATTATTATTGATTTGCCACCTTCGATTATAAGTTATTGTTTCATTTCCATCTCCCGTCGAATAAATAAATTCCCCTATGAAAGTTGTATTACTTCCGGTGTTAATTGTCTGTGAAATAAATCCAACTCCTGAATTGGTTTGGAATCCAACTTGGTAACCACTCAAGTTTGTAATGTTCATAGTGATTAAAGTTATATCTTGAACCGAACTCACATTAAAAGAAAACAAATAATCTGTCTGATTAAGTAAACTGGAATTTGCGGGAGTGATTGTAAGATTTGTGTTTATGATAATGGTAGAACCGTTTGTTGCCGTAGATGACGTCCCCATAATTACTGTTCTTAATTGTGCGGATGGTGAGAAACTGAAAGGATTATCTATGAATCCTGTCTTGGTGAATAAAGCATCATAATTGAAATCTGGATTCAAGAATATCTGGGCGAAGCCCGAATCATCTGTCGTCCCCGAAGCGATTTCAGAATTTACTCCACCAATACTTCTATTGATTACAAAGCCAACTTGTTGAACAGTATTACCAATTAAATCTTGAGTTACAAACTGCTGAAAGATTCCATTACTCGTTGGCAAAAGAAACAATACTTGACTTAATGTTAAATTAGTTAATGTTAATCTCGAAGGTTGGAATCTTCTTTGTTGACTTCCTCCGTTGTTGTAATCAAATGTGAGGTCTGTAAATAAAGTTCTATTTTGAGGAGCGAATGAAAAACTATAATTAAGATTCTCACTTGAATTTGTGAATTGTAATGTTTTGGTTACTCCCCCAGAACCCAAGAAATAAGTCCATGTTGTAGAAGCTGTTGCGGAAATGTCTTCTTGTGCAACAGTTTCATTGGTAAATGTAAAATTAATATAAGGTAGTGACGCCGCAAACTCTCCAAAGATGGAAAGATTGATTGCTCCGACGGGTTGGGTTACAGGGGTTGTATTTTGTGTTCCTCCCCCCACAAATGAAACATTCCAAAACCATTGTGTTGTTTGTCCCACTGCTGAGACAGGAATATCTATGGTTGCCTGTAAGGTGAAATTTTGTCCAGTTATCAAAGTTGAAGTTCCGGCATTTACAGTTCCATTGTAAATTAAATCAACGCTTGAAATGGTTTCTCCCACTTTTAATGTAATATTATCTTGATAGGTTTCGGAAGCCGTTTCATAAGTAAAATTATTTGAAAAGTTTTGGAAGATAGTAAAACCTTGAATATTTAAAGTAAAATTAGAAGCCGCAACCCTACAATAATCCACACCTCCGGTATTATTTGTTCCACACATTTCAACATTCCAAAGATAATTACCAATGGGAATACTTGTTATATTAAAAGTTGTTGAATTGTCCGTAGTGTCCATTATGTTTACAGTGGAGTTAAATAAATTTGTGACTGAATCATATAATAACAATGTGGCGTTTGTTATGTTAGTTAATTCTGGAACTCCCGAAGCATTGAAAGTAATGTTTTGGTCATTGGAAGAAGTTGCATCCACCGGCAAATCTAAACTTACTACCAAACTAGCCACACTAATGTTTGCTTCTCTTCCAAGTCCACCATTGAAACTAAAATCAACATCTGCCGGTGTCCATGCAAATCCCTTATAGAATTGTAAATCATCTAAATCATGTCTTCTATCTCCACTCGGAGAATATAATTTTAAAGCAGTTGTGTTAGTTAAATCGTCGGAGAAAGTTGCGTTCTTAACATTGTTGTTATTGAGATATAACTTAAAACCATCTGCCCCGGTATCTTCCCTAACCCAAACTAAATAATTCCAAGTGCTGTTTGAAACATTAAATCCCATATCTACAGTTGCCACACCATTTCCTCCGAAGCCATGAGTGTTGTTTGCTATCTTTGTAATAGCCCAACCCTCTTGACTTGATGCACTATCTGTTCCCATAATATTTACAG
>SDBT01014816.1_pt1 | contig 12409 bp, 10 predicted proteins | sample 2277101 | NCBI WGS metagenome assembly SDBT01 (sample SAMN10404973, study PRJNA504765) | marine sediment metagenome | isolation source: marine sediment core GS10_PC15, 103 cmbsf | place: Arctic Ocean: Southern Knipovich Ridge | collected 2010
AAATATTAAATCTTTGGGCAATTGTCGAAAGATTGTCGCCAGACTCAACAACATACTCAATAATTCCTTGTCTAATTTCTGACGAATCTACAGAACCAACCAAAGCTCCTAAAACTTGAGGAGATAGAGTGGTGGGAGGCAGAGAGGCTTTTAAACTGTTTCTTTGAATTAAAAGAAAGTCTGGGGATTCTAAGGAAAACTTGTTTGATGGACCTAAAAATAAATCGTGTGGACTTTTAACCTCAAAATTCTCCATTGTAATAATTGGAGAATCATTGCCTAAAAGACTCAAAGATATCAATCCTAATAAGATAATCGCACTTGTGAAAATCTTTTTTCGCGACATATTTGAACTAAACATTGACCCTTTTAGGTCTAACTTCAGGATATCTTAGCAAGACTAAAAGTCAAGTGGATAAAAAAAAGCCAGAAATAATTCTGACATTGTGGTTAAGGATTTTTAATGAAGCATTGAGCTTTTATTCTTTGGCTTCGTCTAGATTTCGAACTTTTAGAAAAACATTTGTATTTTCTTTTAAGCTCGTATCTTTTTTTAAATCGCTTCGTCTATAACCTTTCGAGCATATGTAATAGCCTGAGAGAGGTTAGGTCCTATCCTTTCCAAAGCAAGCCTTGTTCCCCAGAGATGCCGTCCCCAAGTATACTTATGCGGATAAGGAGGTGGTACGCCAGCAATTAGATTAATAGGCTCACCACAGCTCGTTACCAGATGAGCATCATACTCAGCTTGTTTAAGATATTCTTGCGCTCCTCTACATAACTCGGAAAGGTATTCAAGGAAGGGCTCATCCCTTCGCCTAGCTCTCGGAATCGCTTCTTTTGCCCCCTCGACCATCCGTCTTGCTTTTTCCCATTGAGTGACAGTCCCAGTCCGCCTTCCTATTTTACTCATGCCTATTTTACTCATGATCGATCTAATCTCTGCTCGAGCTTTTATCTCTGTCGAATAATCTTCTTCTATCGTTTTTATAAGATTTTCAACCTCTGCTTTAACGGGTTTGAAGTTTCTTTCTGTCCTTACTAATTCAAGGGGAATAGGTTCCTTTAGTATCGCGGTTCGAAGTGAAAAAAGGCAGTTTTGTTTGTCATCAATCCAAGCACAGTATTGAGCGTAATCATAGTGACCAAGCCAATAGTTCGGTGATAATTCTATTGCGGTTTTAAGCGCTGATGCTGCTTGCTGATAGTCCTCTTTACAGAAATGGAGACGGCCAATAAGTCGATATGAATAGCTCTTGTAGTCAATTTCTCCTTTTGGCGCATGGAGAAAGCTCTCTTCCCAAAGGGTCTTCGCTTCATCGAATTTTCCCATTTGAAGTTCAGTTTTCCCAAAGCCAATATAGGTTCTGTAATCCAAGGGATTTGTTTTAAGAGACTGCAGAAAGAATTTTTCCGATTCATCTAGTACGTCTCTCCGTTTTAACTCTTCAGCTATTTGTCGCCATTCGTTAGCCTGAGTCGCGCTAGGAATCTTAAGCGTTTGATCAATATTTTTAAGAACTCCCGTCGTTTGATCAATTTTCCAACTAAGTTCTTCGAAACCCCATTCGATAATAGTAGCAATTTCTGAAAGTTGTCCAGATAATTCTCCAAAGCCTGATTCGATTATCGCGACTGCACTAGAAAGGCTTTCAACCCCAGAGGATTCTATCATTCTTCTTATTCTCTTTACATCTTCGGCTTGACTGCAGATAGGACATGTAAATATAGACCGCCAACCACCGGGTATTTCTGCGCCACAACTCCAACATCTTGCCATTTTTGATCTACCTCCTTTTTATTTTTGTTTACTTCATAAGTTACTATTTTAATTGTAACTTATCTTGAGGTTTTTGTCAAGATTTTGATTTTAAAAATAATCTACAGTCTTTGTGCTAAAATATATTTATGAATCTCATCTCAAAAAATGTAGTTAAACAAGTTTTAGACAAATATCAAATTAGACCATTAAAAAGATTGGGGCAGAATTTTTTAATTAGCAAAAAAGCTTTAAATGATTTTATTAATGCTTGTGATTTGAAAAAAAATGATGTTGTTTTGGAAATTGGCTCTGGGCTTGGAACAATAACTCAAGAAATAGCTAAAAAAGTAAAAACAGTTATTGCAATAGAAAAAGACAAGAAAATGTGTGAAATCATGAAACAAACATTAAGAGATTTTGAAAACATAGAAATAATTAACCAAGATATACTTAAATTAAAAATCCAATATCAAATTCCCAAAGAGTATAAAGTAGTAGGAAATTTACCTTTTTATATTACAGCGCCTGTTATTAGAAAATTCTTAGAAAGCAAAAACCAGCCACAAGAAATGATTTTTATGATTCAAAAAGAAGTAGCACAAAGAATCTGCGCCAAGCCACCTAATATGAGCATCTTGGCTGTCTCAGTTCAATTTTATGCCAAACCAAAAATTGTTTCTTATCTTCCGAAAAACTCTTTTTGGCCCCAGCCAAAAGTCAATTCAGCAATTATTAAAGTAGTAAGTAATAAATATCAAATAGCAGAGATTAATAAAAAGCTATTTTTTCAGATTGTGAAAGCAGGGTTTAAGAGTCCAAGAAAACAATTAGTAAATAATCTATCAAAAGGATTAAAAAAAGATAAAGAAAAAGTTGCAGTTTGGCTTTTGAAAAACAATATTCAACCAAACCAAAGAGCAGAAACTTTAAATGTTCAAGATTGGATAAGTCTCACAAAAACAATTAAAATGAATTAATGTCAAAAAAATCTTTTTTAAAATTTCTGTTTTTATTCTTAATCATCAGTTTTTTAGGTTTTGGACAATTTGTTTTAGCCTGCGCGGAAGGACAAACTCGACCTGGCAACCCATGTGGAACTCAAACCTGTGATCAGGATTGTCGTCAGGAAATAATTGATTTCGGTATAGAAATAATGATAATAACTGTTTGTGATTGGGGAAGCTGTGAGTCTGGTGGTGAAACTCAAAACTGTGGCACTTGTGGTGTTCAAGAATGCCAGTCTGGCAGCACATCTTGTTCGTGGAGTAGCTGTGATGAAACATCAAAACCAAACACAAAAAAAACTGATGACTGGAATGAATATCGTTGCCAAGGAGAAGGTTGCGGTAACCAATATATAGAGAAGAGAGAGGCTTATCAAGATTATACTCGAAGTGTAAATTGTTTGGGCGAAGGAAACTGGAAAAGAGGAGCATGGAAAAAAGATGGAGATCCTTATTACGATGAACCATCCATTACTAAGCAATGTGACACAGATTGGTATCTTTGTTCTGGAAGCAATGAATGGAGCAAATCTACTCGCAGTTGTGGTTGTGCGGGAACATGTTTAGAAGAACCTCAGGAAGATCCAAGATATTATAATAATCCTGATTACCCAACTCATATTCACGAACCAGAAGAATCAGAAGATTCTAATGATATTTTTTTACCTGTAAAATTATATTGGGAAGATGTTAAATGGTGGCAGTTAGATAATGGACCCAAATCTTACTCAATCCAATTTAATGGAAATACAGTTAGTGGTCTTTTAGAAGAATCAGAGTTTACTCCTGAATCCTGTTTCTTAAAATCAGGGACTAATTATAATTGGAAAGTATCTCCTTGTTGTGGCACAGATAAAAATAATTGTAAGCCCTGGGCAGATATTGATCCCTGGAACTTCGTCACTAACTCTGCTCCAGAACCTATTTCGCCGGCTGATCCAGATTGGGTAAACCCAGACAAAGGAGAAACAAACCTTCCTGTCTCTTTAGAGTGGTGCCCTGTAAGCCAAGCTGAATCGTATCGAATCCGAGCATATTATTTTGAAAACGAAGAAGAAAGGTGCCATCCTTGGTTTATTGAAGAAGGAGAAGAATGTATTGGTAGAGCAATAAAGAGAGAAGGAGGTACTCTTGATTCAACTTTTGACGATTCAACAATTGGGATTTTTACAAAAGGCAATCTTTATCATTGGCAAGTGACTACTTGTTATTTAAGCGACGGAAGCGAGTGTCAAGATTTTAGTCAAAAATGGAAATTTCAAATATCAGAAGAATATATTCTTCCTGCACCATTTCTCATATCTCCTGGAAACGATGAACAGGGAAAAAGTGCTGTAGCTCTACCAGTAACCCTTGAATGGAGAGGAGAATCAGGAGTATATTCTTTTCGTTATGAAATTAATGGAGTTGAAGGTAAAACATCTCAACCAACATTGGTTTTAAACTATCCAGGTCTGGACTTAAATGCTTTTTACAAATGGAAAGTGCAACCTTGTTGGGATGAAAAATCAGAAGAATGTGAACAAGATGTTTGGTCTGACGAATGGGCTTTTAAAACTACTGGTGCTCCACCTAATTTAATTTCTCCAGAAAGTGGCGCTTCTAATGTTCCAATTCCAATAAAATTAGATTGGGAAGATGTATCAGGTTCTAAATCTTACAAATACTGGGTTTATTCTGGTGAAAGAATAATTACTCATGGTATCACTACAGAAAACTCTATTTTAATTAAGTATGATCCTGCTTTAAGAGAACCAAAACAAGAAACTAATTATTCCTGGCAGGTTGCAACTTGTATTGATCTGAAGGGGGAGATTTGTGGAGAAAAAACAGGGCTCCAAGACTTTAAGACCTTTAAACTTTCTCCTCCATCAAACTTATTACCAGAAAACAATGAAATAATCTTTACCTATCAAATGCCTAAAGGATTTTCCTGGAACTCAGATGCAAAATATTTTAGATTCATTTTAGATTACATTCAAAAATCAGAACAAGAAGCTGGTGATTGCCCTCTTGGAACAGAAGAAAAAATTACTGATAGCAGTTCCTATCTTGTTTCTTTAGATTGTTTGGGAGAATATCAATGGCAAGTTCGGGCTTGTTTAGACGAAAAGTGCGATGAAGAAGGAGAATCAAGCATTCAAAACTTTACCTTAGATCAAACTATTCCTCCTGCTCAATTTGGTTTGGTTCCTTGTGGTAGAAGCTCAGATAATCCAGATACTCCATGGAATGAAAGAGAGTCTTGCCAGATTAAGCATCTTTTTATCCTTTTAAGGAATATTATTGATTTTCTTTTATGGAGGGTGACTTTGATTGTTTTGCTTTTATTAGTCATAGCTACAGCACTGATATTTTATTTCTCAATTGGCGCTCCAACTATGATAATTTATGTCAAGGGTGTTTGGAGAGCAGCTGGAAAAGGTTATGCAATTATTTTCATCTCCTGGATAATTATTAATCTTGTTTTAAATATTTTAGGATATCAGGTTGGAATCTTTGGCCAATGGTGGCAAATTAATTTATGAATATTATAAAAAGTCATGAAAAATTATAAACTCTTTCTTTTAACAATTCTTGCTATTGTTTTGCTTGGATTGAACACTTATTGGAGAATTCAGGATCTTCAAAATCCCTTACCTCCAATTAGTTGGCCAAAATTTGAAGATATACAATTAGAATCTATTGTTCAACAAAACAATCAAAAAAAGAAGGAATTTGTAAGTCCTGATAAAAAACTAAGTTTTAGCTATGGTTATGATTGGATAACCGTAGATATAAACTATTTAGAACAGATCCCGACAACAGAATTAATGCAAAAATATGATTTAAAACCATTGTTTATGGCTAGGAAAATAGAAATTAGTGGGGCTTTTGTTCAGTTAATTGTTAGCCAGGGCTCTTTTAACCCCAATAACGCTCTTGAAGAAATACAAATAAATAGCGCTGCGTCAGGATGGAATATGGAAATTATTCAATTTCAACCCGAAGAAACAACACTGTCCTTTGAGGCAAATTACAGTAAAAAAGGGGAACTTAAGCTTCACTCAAGAGAAAAAATCATTTTTAATAATTCTGAAAATGCATTTTTTATTGAGTTTTTTGCTCTTGAACAAGATTGGAAAAACTTTGAACAAGAAATAAATGAGATTCTTGATTCTGTTAAGGTAAACTTTTGATTTATTTCTCTTTGACAAAAACAAAATTACTTGTTAAATAAGAGTTAGTAGGAAGTGTTTAAAATTGAATAAGGAAAAAAACAGAGGAATAGTTAGTACCTTTAACAAAACAAATACTATAGTCGCAATTGTTCTGATAGTAACTATTGCCTTGGGTGGTGTATGGTGGATCTACAAGCCATCAACACTAGGATCGCGAACAAAAATAGACACTACTGATAATCAACCCACACAAAATCAAACCGAAACAACTCCTGATCCAACGAATGTAATATCACCAGAACCAAACGAACTCAATGTAACTGAACCAGAACCTGAACCAGAACCTGAAACCCCACCAACAGATTCTGATATTATAGAAATAACAATGTCAGAGCTTGTAGAAAAAGCCATCAATCACATACAAAATACTAACAAAGAAGAATACGAAAGTTTGATAGGAAAAACACTAAGACTAACAGATGCGATTGTCAGAAAAAAAGAAGACCAACCAGTAGGATATGACGATTACTGGCTTGTCCTGGAACTAAACGAAGAAATAATACTTACTGTGTTTGTGGGATTCGATCATACTCCTGAATTTAAAAGAATACTAGACACAATTCAAGTTGGTGATCAGGTCACCGTTGAAGGTGAATTTGACAGAACATATCCAATAGTTGGCGCCGCAATACTTACGAGAACCCCACAGGGCATGAAACTTGCTGCAGTCACTCCATTGGGCAGAATTCTGTACCCCACTAAGCTTATAAAACAAAGCGAACCTTAAGGGATTTAACCCCCCCTTTTTTTATTTTTAAAAAAAGAATGTTATAATTATACGATAAGGACTTTTGTTATGATATAATATTTTAAGATGAGAAAGCTTTATAAAAAAGTTATTTTTGTATTAATATTATTTGGGGTTTTAAGCGTTGTTTCTAATGCTTTAGCCTTAGAGCTAGAGTGGCCCCTCTCCCCAATCGGAACTAAATTAGAGGACGATTCTAAGTTTCCTCAATTAGTTAAATATCTTTATGAGTGGGGAATTTCTTTAGGAGGATTAGCAGCTTTTATTTCTTTGGTAATGGCGGGATTTCAGTACCTAACTTCAGCTGGTGATACTGGAAAAATGAGCGAGGCCAGAAATCAAATAAATTCTGCTGTTTTAGGACTCGTACTTCTCCTTTCTTCTTTTCTCATTCTTGAAACAATAAATCCTCAACTTACTATATTTCAAGAACACGAATTTATTCTAGCTCCACCTGATTATGAAGTAATCGAAATGAAAGGCCTTTCAGACATACAGAAATCATGCGAGAAAGTATATATTTATGCTGATGAAAGGTGCGAAGGAAATATTGAAATGCCAGCACAAATAGGAAGTTGTACATCAGATATAGTTTCTACTTTAGGCACTCTGCCAAACTGTATTAAAGCTGAAGTGGGAAATTGTAATGTAATTCATCTTTATACTTCCAATAGCTGCTTTCCTGCCTCTACTTCCAAAGGCACTCCAATTAGCATTATTGAGGGAGGCTCTCTTTCTATTAAAGCTTATCATGCTGATGGAGCAGTAAGATCAATATATATTGAGGGAAACCCTAGCCTTCCTGTCATTAATAACTGTAATTTTGATTGTTCTCAATGCGAGTACCGAGGTAGTTGCGAGGAAAGCGACGCTTTGTGTATTTGGGACTCTGTAAGAGAAGAGTGCGTAAATTTTGGAGAACCATTAGAGTAAAATTAATTTATCTCAAAATGTCTAAAAAACCTAATCACTACCTATCTCTTCTATTAAATAAAAAAGTAACTATTATTCTTTTTCTTGTCTTTCTTGCTCTTTTAATTCCAACCCAACCAGCTGATGCATTAATTGGCATAGATGTTTTTAGTTTTTTCAGTTCAGCCTTAGAGGGAATAGAGGAATTATCAGAAGTGTCTACTCAGTTTATTCAAGCAATGTTTTTACTTTTTGTAGTCTCTTCTGGCTTTCTTATGATATCAGCCTATCTTTTACAGTGGGTTATTGTTGATTTTCCAATCGGACTTCAAAATGTATTGGTCCAAAAAGGCTGGACCTTTACCTTAAGTTTGGCCAATCTTTCTTTTATTATTATCTTTGTTATTATTGCTCTATCTTTTATTTTAAAAAGAGATACTTTTCAAACTAAAAAAACCTTAATTAACCTAGTATTAGTTGCTTTATTAATCAACTTCAGCCTTGTAATGATTGGGGGGATGCTTGATATTGCTCAAATTTTTTACAATACTATTCTTGGAGATGGCACAAATTTAGTGCTTGACTCTATATCGGGTCTAATGGGCGGCGTTGGAGGAACAATAACAAGTTTAATGGGTTTTATCTTAGCCTTGTTAGCAGCATACTCAATTCCTATTATTGCTCCAGCAGCACAAGTAGGTACAGTTGCATTAGTTTTCAGCACTGTTTTTGCACCAACTATTGCGCATTGGATTTTACAAATATCGCTTAATTTCATAATAGGTGGCATCTATTTTCTTTATTTCTTTTATTTTGCCTGCCGAATCTTTGTTATCTGGTTCTTAGCTGTTTTAGCACCCCTAGCTTTTATTTCTCTTATCCTTCCCCAAACAAAACAATATTGGAAAGAATGGTTTGACCATCTTACAGAATGGATAGGCGTAGGATTGCTTCTTCTATTCTATTTAGTTTTAGGGATAAAGTTGTTACCTACGGCCTTGCCCCTCTATCCTGTACAAATGTCTTTTTTTCCTTTTTCCTTTATGGGTTTAGGAAAAGCAGTTTTTTACTATTTTGGTTTTATTGTTTATGCTTCTGTGGGACTGTTTCTTGCCTCAAGAAACCTTCCTAAGCTTGTTACATCTCTGAGCTCTACTTTTGGCACAATAGCAAAAAGAGTTTATTCCTATGCGGGCAAGCCCATAGGACAGGCTTATACGGCCTGGATAGATCAAGAACAAAAAACACGAAAAGAAGAGGGAAAATGGGGTCAATTAAGCGGTTTGGGTAAAGTTAAAAGACTCACAGCCACTATTGCTACAGGATATCCCATTGCTCGTTGGGCTCTAAGAGTAGCTGGCACCTCTCCTAAGGCAATACATACCAAGAATATGGAAAACGCAGAAAAAAGATTGGAGAAACAATATGGAGATGATTTTAAAGGACTGGCTGATGGTTTTGGCCAACTTGGCCCAATGGGAAAGGCAGCTGCTATTCATAGGCTTCAAGAAATAGGGGGAGAAGAAGCTTTAGATGAATTAACACCTCAACAATTAAAACAAGGAGTCAAATTTGCTCATCAATTCTCTTCTGATTGGGTAAAGGATGTAGTAAAACATAAGCCAGATTTCGTAAAACAGGGTTCAGAAATATTTGTTCAAGAAGCATTTAACCAATATGCTAAAGAAATTAAAGAAGAAGACAGAGATTATAAAGAAAATTATGAGGAATTGATAAAAGAAGGCGTTGCTGCTGAACAAGCAAAACAAAAAGCAATAGCCAAAACAATTTTTGATAGAGCAGTAACTGATATTAGGACTTCAGACATAAAAGATGTTGATAGGACAAGACTAATTGGAGAAGAAAACGAGGATCTAAGAAGAGCTTGGCTTGAGCGCTTTGGACCAGAATACTGGAATCAAATTGCTATGCATTTTGACCAAGAGGTAATGGATGATTTTATGAAAACAGCGAATGAAATGGGAGCAGAAGAATTGGCTAAAAAGAATCCAAGGACATTTAGATATTTCTCTGCTATAGGACAAGATAGGTGGGGATGGAGTCCAATTATGGACAAGGACGGTAAAGCAATCACGCAGAAAGAAAAAATTACTGAATTTATAAGGGGAGTCAGAGAAGCAGAGGATAAGATTAAAAAATCTGAAATGTTCTCACCACAAAGAATGCGCGAACAATTCTTAAATCTGTCTAAGGTAGAAGATAGCTGGCTTAAAGGTGCCAAAGAAACGCTAGAAAAAGTAGCAAGCCCTAAGTCCCTAAGACAGAGTATTAATGCAGCAATAAGAAGAGGCGATCCAGAAGACTTAGTTAAGCTTCTAGAAGAACAACTTGATCAAGCAGTAAAATTTGAAAGTAAATCGGGCTTAAATATAGAGAACAATTTAAAAGCAATAGAAGCTGAACTAACAAAAAGAGTCGCTTGGAAAAAAACAATAGAAAAACCTTCTCTTCTACCCAGAATAACTAAAGAAATGCCAAAAGAATTAAAAACGGGAATAAGACGACAAAGAATGTATGTTAGAAATATCAAAAAGTCTACTGAGCGACTTAAAACCATTGAAAAGAATATAAACATATTGGAAGAAACAGGAGGAGATACTCAATTTATAGAAGATAGAAAGCAAGAGCTTATTAATACCCAACAAAGTATAAATCAGTTAAAGGAAAGATTGGATGAAATTAAAGAGGAAATAAAACCAATGATGGAAGAGGAAAAAGCTAAGCAAAAAGAAAAGGCAGAATTAGAAAAAACTAAAAAAGCCTATAAAGAATTAAAGAAAGAATAGAACTTTAAAATAAAAAAACGCGGGATAGAATTAAATCTTTGTCTCCGCATTGATTATCGATAGTCAGACTTTGGCTTTCTTGCTACGTTAAGCTTCAGCAGCATCTATTTCGGCCTTAAGATCGTCACGTTCCCGTTGGATCAGAAGAAGCTCATCCTGTTTACCTCTTACTTCTACCTCAACGAGTCTGATCTCTTCTACTTTGCCATCAAGAACGTCTTGAGCGTTTGCGAGTTCTGTCTGTCTCTGATTAAGTTCGCCTGTAACAGTGCCTATTTGATTGTTTAATGTGCTAAACTGAGCCCTGAGTCTTGCAAGCCTCTGTTCTGCCTCAGATATCTGCTCCTGAGTAGTAAGAGCCTCTCGATCTGCCTTGATCTCTTTGACCCTTTGTTCGTCTTGCAGAATCTTTTCAGTATTGCGCGTTATTCTTTCTTCTGCCTTCGTTCTCCTGTTGGACATACTTGCCGACCTAGCAATCATGAAACTTCTTTTCAGAACCTTTTCGAGTTTACTCGAGTTTGTCCCCCTAGCCAGTATTTCCTTAAGTAGTTCCTCCTCTTCTTCATCTTCCCAATCCGTGGGTTTGCGGAGATAGAGAATCGTTAGTACAACTACTGCTGCAATTACAGCAATGACCACGTAAAGTTCTGTTCCAATTCCTTCGAATATTCCCATTTCATTCATTCCTCCTTTATTGCTAGTATTATACCATTTAATAAAAATTTGTCAATACATATGTCAGAAAAATATACTAAAGAACAACTTTGGAAACTTTATAAAAAACTCCCTCAAGAACTAAGAGAGACTGTTTTCTCTGGCGAGACAGCTGATAATGTTTATGATATTTGTGAAAAAAATGGCATAGAAAACATTTCTCAACTAACCCGCTATGTCCAAGATGTTTTACTTGGCATTCTGTCTACCGCAGAATTTGAGGAAACTATAAAAAAAGAGTTCAAATTAACTAAACAGGCTGCTAAAAAAGTGACTCAACAAATTAATCGTTTTATTTTCTATCCAGTCAGACCGCTGCTAGAAGAGTTATATAGAATAGAAATTATTCCTACTATCCAAGAAAAACCTAGCTTAACTATTGAAGCTCCTATTCCAGAAGAAAAAAAATCAGCTCCTCCTAAAAAAGACACGTATAGAGAACCTACCTATTAAATAAATATATGAGATTTACTGTTCCTCAATTTATTGAACACGAAGCAAAAATAGTTGGTCCATTTACTTTTAGACAATTTATTTTTATTGCAATTGCTGGTGCTATTAGTTTTTTTGTTTATACAATTGCTCCTTTTTTTGTTTTTGTAATAGTGGCTGTTTTTTCAGGAGGCATAGCTTTGGCTTTAGCTTTTCTACAAATCAATGGAAGATCTCTACCAGTGGTTATATCAAGTTTTTTCAGATTTAATTTAGCTCCTAAAATGTATCTTTGGAAAAAAAGTAAAATTCAAATAAAGGTTTTCGAAAAAGAAAGCTTATCGGTTAAAGAGGAAAAAGAAGAGGAAGAATCTCCATTAAAAATAGCTGAAAAGAGTCAATTAAAAAAATTAAGAACTGAAATTGAAACAAAGCCAGAATAATATGGTTAAAGCATCAACTCAACAATTTTTAGAAGTTAAAGAAATTAAACAAGGAGTGGTTGTTTTAAAAAACAAAGCTTTGAGAGGAGTATTAATGGTTTCCTCCTTAAACTTTGCTTTGAAATCTAAAGATGAACAAAATGCTACTATTTACCAATTCCAAAGCTTTTTGAATTCTTTAGACTTTCCTATTCAAACAGTAATTCAGTCTCGAAAACTCAATATCACTGGGTACTTAGACAAATTAAAGGAGTTAGAAAAAGAGCAAAAAAACGAACTCTTAAAAACTCAGACAGCGGAATACAGAAATTTTATTAAAGAATTGATTGTTGGGAGCTCTATTATGTCTAAAAATTTCTTTGT